>ENA-OYWS01000462-OYWS01000462.1-human-gut-metagenome-genome-assembly--contig:-NODE-462-length-19654-cov-7.157202_pt1 | contig 19654 bp, 8 predicted proteins | sample MGYA00244813_ERZ653402 | MGnify/ENA primary metagenome ERZ653402 (study PRJEB26926, sample SAMN06165021) | human gut metagenome | biome: ENVO:00009003; feature: ENVO:2100002; material: ENVO:00002003...
GATGTGTATAAGAGACAGGTATATAGCTGAGCAGATAGAGCACGCCGATAGCCATCACAGCAGCAGCCCAAACCTGCGGATACTGAGCGCCAGCAGCCTTTGCGGCGTCGCTGGCGAAGCCCATGAAGAGCGGGAACACCGTGCCGCCGAACAGACCCATGATCATAAGGCCCGAAACCTCGTTCTTCTTCTCCGGAGCAGAGAGCATAGCCTGCGAGAAGACGATAGAGAACACGTTAGAGTTGCCGTAGCCTACGAGAGCGATAGCTGCCCAAAGCTCCCACTTCTCTGTGCCGAACACCAAGCCGACCATAGAGAGCGCCATCATCAGCACGATGATTGTGAAGAAGGTGCGGATATTGAGCTTGCGCATAAGGATTGAGCCGGTGAAGCAGCCGAGCGTACGGAACGCGAAGTAGATTGATGTGGCGTACTCGAACTGGCTGAGCGTGTCGCCGGCGCCGCCAAGACGCTCGAACAACACTTTCGGTGCAACAGCGTTTGTACCTACGTCGATGCCCACGTGGCACATGATGCCGATGAACGAGAGCAGGATGATCGGCGAACCGAGCATCTTCAGACAGTCGGCGAAGCCAGAAGCCTTGCCTTCGATGGGTTCCTCCTCAATGTGTGTCATGCCGAGCCACAGCGTAGCCACCATACCTATAATGAAGAAGAGCAGGAAGAGGATGCGCCAGCTGAGTCCGAGGATAGGAGCTGTAGTGGTAGCGCCCCAAGCAGCGATGAGCGGAGCGATGAACGAAGCGATAGCCTTAACGAACTGACCGAAGGTGAGCGTAGAAGCCAGATGGCCCTTAACGAGCATCGTCACGAGCGGATTGATGCCGGTCTGCATGATGGCGTTGCCTATGCCGAGCAGCGAGAAAGAGATGTACATCAGCCAGAGCTGGCTCTCCTTTGTAGGCATAAAGCTGTCGAAGAGCGGCAGGAGCACAGCCAATGTTGTGATTACTACTGAGAGCAGAACGGTCTTCTTTCTACCTATCTTATTCATGAGCATGCCCGTAGGCACAGAGAAGATAAGGAACCAGAAGAACACGAGCGAGGGGAAGAAGTTTGCAGCGGAGTCGGAGAGTCCGAAGTCTTCCTGCATGTTGTTAGAAACCGCACCGACCAGATCGACGAAGCCCATAGTGAAGAAGGCAATCATCACCGGGATGAGTGTCAGTTTGCTTTGATTGGAATTGTTCATTGCGTATGAAACTTTTAGTTATTAGTTGAGTTGAGAATTAATTTCTGCAGCAAAATTACACTAAACGTGCCGAGCAGAGCGAAAATTATGTTACATAAAGTTGTAATAATCGCATTGCACAACATATTTGCTACAGATGCAACATTCGTACTATTACGCTTTACACAGTACAAGAAAGCGGAGGTATGGTATCCTCCGCTTTTTTGTATTAAGGGTTTTATATCTACTCCGAATATCGGTGGCGTCCTTTAGTAGTTCTTGTTCTGCTTATACAAGCCAGGCACATAGTAGAGCTGGTTGTAAGGAATCGGGTAGAACTCGTTCTTGCCAGCCGTGTAGTGGGCATCCTTAAGATACGTAGCGTATGTCTGTCCGTCGTACACATCGTTCTTCTCGGTTGCGAAGTAGGCATTGAGAGTCTTTGAAGCCAATCCCCAGCGACGCAGGTCGAAGTAGCGTCCGTTCTCCATTGCAAGCTCCAGACGGCGCTCCCAGCGCAGACACTTGCGTGCCGTTTCCTTGTTCTGGAAGTAAGACTCGGGATAGAGCGCTATCTCGCACTGATCCTTGGCGTAAGCGATGTGCTTGTCAATAGAGTTCTTCGCACGCTGGCGAATGTCGTTGATTATGGTGCGAGCCTCAGCAAGCTGGTCGGTCTCGATGAGAGCCTCTGCACGCATGAGCATAACATCAGAGAAGCGGAACACATAGTCGTTCATAGCGAACGCCTGCCATGAGCCGTTGTAGGTCTCGCCCTTAGAGCGCTGCGGCACCTCCTTCATAGAGCAGTAGTAGCCGTAAGTGTTCGGTGTGCGACTGTTAGCCTTTGTGAGCGTATACTCCTTCTCGTACTTGTACGGGAAAGTAGGCATACCAACAGTGTGGAAGAGACGCGGATCCCATTTCTGGGTGGTCGGCTGGCCGTTGACCGGATAGTCGATATGCTTGTTGTAGTCGTCAAACTCGGGCAGACCGTTCTTTGTCTTGAAGGCGTTCACGAGGTCCTGCGACGGCTTGTGGAAGTCCCATCCGCACGACCACATTCCCCAAACACCGTTGAGCACGTTGCTCCAGTTGGCGCGTCCGAAGGTGGTATTGTCGTCCTTGTAGTCGGAAGTCTGCACAGCGAACACACTCTCCTTGCTGTTCTTATGTTCGGGCAGGAAGATGTCGCCGTAGTCTTCAAGATAGCCGAAGTAAGGCGAGTTCTTCACCACGTTGGTGTATTCGATCACCTTCTGCATATACTCCTTGTTGACGTGGTCGTAGCCGTTGGTTGCCTCGTAGCCGTCGCCGTAGGCAAGCGTCAGATAGCACTTGGCGAGATATGCCGCAGCAGCAACGCGGTTGACGCGGTTCTGCTCCTTCTGCATCTCGGGCAGCACGTCGTATGCCTCCTTGAAGTCGTTTATTATCTTGCCGAACAACTCCTGGTATGTAAACTCGTCGTTGCGGGTCTTCTCCTGAAGATTGTTCTTCATTACGTTCTCGTCAATCCAAGGCACCTGGCGGAACATGGTGATGAGCTTGAAGTAGAAGTGGGCGCGCAGGAACTTCACCTCTGCCACACGCTGCTTCGTCATCTCCTCGCCAAGCTTGCTGTTGCCATACTGCTCAAGCGAGAGCAGCGCGCGGTTGCAGCGGCTAACAGCACAGTAGAGGCGATACCAAAGTTCGTCGAACTCGCCCGGTGTAGAAGTCATGGTCGACCAAATCTCCATCGGATGATAGCCAGTGTCGGTAGTGCCCGATCCGCCCTTCAAGCAGTCGTCTGACGACAAATCGCCGTAAGGCCAGAGGTTGAACGGATAAGAGTACCAGCAGTCGCCGAGCATGGCGTATGCCGAATTGACCATGTCGTCGGGGAGTTTGAAAGCCTTGTCCTGATCGACTACGCCCTTCGGAGAGTCGTCGAGGAAATCGCTGCACGATGTTACAGTGCCGAGCGTGAGCATCGCTGCAAATATATATTTAGATAAATTTTTCATTGTTCTGATTCTTTAAATTGTTTTGACTTCTTTGTAATATCAATAGCTCCTTAGAAACTGAGCTGCAGTCCGAACGACACTGATGAAGAGTGAGGATATGCCCAGTTGGGGTTCTCGGGGTCGGAGATAGTGAAGCTGCTGCTCTTCCATGTGAAGAGGTTCTGACCAGAAACATATACACGAGCCGATGTCATGTGGAGCTTCTTCAGGAGCGAGTCGCTGAAGTTGTAGCCAAGCTGCAGCGTGCGGAGCTTCATCCAGTTACCGTGTTCTACGAAGTAAGTAGAAGCGCGTCCCTCGTCACCGGTGTTGTTGGTTGTGAGCGCCGGTATCTTAGACGAAGTGTTGTCCTCGGTCCAAGCGCCAAGCATACGGTTGCCCTTGTTGCTTCCGGCATCGGTGAGGCTCCAGAAGTCGGTCTGGAATTTCTGGTTGTTGTAAACATCTACGCCGCATACTCCCTGGAAGAACATAGAGAGGTCGAAGTTCTTGTATCCGAGCTGCACGTTAAGACCCCAGTTGAAGTCGGGCACCGGATCGAATATCCATGTCTGGTCCTTTGCGTCGATAGTGCCGCTGTGGTCGAGGTCGGCATACTTCAATCCGCCCACACGAGCGTTAGGCTGACCAGAGGCTTTTGCCTCCTCGCTGTTCTGGAAGAGTCCATCTACAACGTAGCCCACGATAGAGCCGTAAGGCTTCTTCGACTGCACGAGGTTCTCCTTCACTGTGTGTGCATACGAGCCGGTTGTGGTAGAAGGCAGATACGTCACTTTGTTGCGGAAGAAGTCGATGTTGGCAGTCACGTCGTAGCGCAGACCATACTTCGTGATGTGGCGGTAGCCAACGCTTGCCTCCATACCCACGTTGCGAAGCGACGGACCGTTCGACCATGTGGAACCGCCCTCACCCACTGCTCCGAGGAATGCCGGCGAGATAAGCATGTCCTTTACATCCTTAATATATGCATCAACCGATCCGTAGAGTTCCTGGCTGAGCAAAGAGAAGTCGGCACCAACGTTATACTGTATTGTTGTCTCCCACTTCAAGTTGTCGTTCGCGGTCTGAGTTGCGCGGAAACCTGACGGGAAGATGCCTGTACCCTGACGATAGAGATCGTAAGCAGTAGATGTAACACGGTCTAATCCGTAGTCGGCTACATACAAGCCGTAGCGAGCTGTGTTGGAAATCTCCTGGTTACCAGTCTTACCCCATGAAGCACGAATCTTAAGATCGTCAATCCAGTTTGCTTTGAGGTTCTTCGAAAGACGATAGCCCAAAGTAGCTGCGGGGAAGTTGCCATAGCGATTGTTCTTACCGAAACGCGAGCTGCCGTCACGACGTATGGTGAACGAAGCAAGGATAAGATCCTGCCAGTTGTAGTCGACCTTACCGAAGAACGAAGCCAGCGAGTAGCCAGAACCGATACCCGTAGCGCGCTCAATACCCGTAGCGGCATCAGGCCACATATAGTCCTTGTCCTCTATCACGTAGCTCTGGGCATACGCACCCATATCCTCTACGGTCTGCCTGTGAAGTTCCATACCGGCAAGCACCGTGAAGTCGTGGTCGCGTGCAATCTTGAAGTTGTAGTTGGCTGTGTTACTCCATGTCCAGCGCACATCGTCGTGGGCAGAGAGTGTGGTGCTCGGTATGTTGTTGTTCACGATGTCCGACTTGAACGTGTGGTTTATCGAGCGAATGAACGAATGATAGTAGTCGAGACCGAAATTAGAACGGAGCACAAGACCCTTCAGCGGTTTCACATCTACATAGGCATTGCCGAACACACGCCATATCTTCAGTGCGTTGTCGCGGTTCATGTACATCTCGCGCAGAGGGTTCTGACGGTCGCTCATACCACCCACCGGACCAGCGAATGTAGTGCCGTCTTCTTCATATACGGGCACCGTAGGCGACATCTTCAACGCATTCTCCATCGGTGCGCTATTTACCTGCTTCGAGTAAGTAACCGTAGCGTTCTCGCCTACACTTACAATCTTGTTCACATTGTATGTAGAGTTGAATCGGGCTGAGAAGTTCTCGAAGTTAGAATACTTCAAGATACCGTCGTTCTTCTTGTAGCCTGCAGAGAAAAGACCAGTGAACTTGTCGGTAGCACCCGACAGAGAGAGGTCGTAGCTCTGCATGAAACCGGTGCGCGAAATCTCGTCAAGCCAGTCGGTGTCCGACAGTCGCATTGTTTTCTTTGCATTGATATAGCCGTCGTATGCACCGTTTACGGTATATGTCTTATAGCTTTTTGAGGCAGGATCGTATGCCTTGATGGTGCGGCCGGTAGAGGCATTGAAGTCAAGACCATAGTTGTGAGCATAAGCCACGGGGTCGAGACCATCGTTGAGTGCAGCCTGAGCCATTGCCGTTGCATACTCTGAGGTGTTGCAGAGCTTCATCATCGACTGCGAGTTGTAGAACTGAGCAGTAAGGTTTGCTGAGAAGTCTACATTCAGCTTGCTACCCTTCTTGCCATGCTTTGTGGTGATGATGATTACGCCGTTGGCAGCACGCGAACCATAGATAGATGCCGAAGCAGCATCCTTGAGCACCTGCATACTCTCAATATCGTTCATGTTGAGCGAGTTGAGGGTTGTGGTGGTAGGCACACCGTCGATAACAAAGAGAGGATCCTGAGAAGAATTGAACGAACCGATACCACGAATGCGAACCGTACCGGTGCCAACTGGCGAACCGTCGGTGGTGATAGTCATGCCCGGCACCTTGCCTTGAAGCGAACGCATAGGATCTGTGTCGGCTGTCGACTTGAGATCTTTGGTGCTTACTACAGATACAGAACCGGTCAAGTCGGCCTTGCGCTGCACCTGATAACCCGTTACTACCACTTCGCCGAGAACCTCTGAGTTGTCCTGAAGCACAATCTTGAGGTTTTCGCCTGCCTTCACCTCCTGGTCTTTACAACCTATATAAGAGATGATAAGAGTTTCGCCTGGCTTCACGTCAAGTTTGAAGTTGCCGTCGATATCCGTCACTGTACCCATGTTCGTGGAGCCCTTAACCTTAACCGATGCACCGATAATAGGTTCACCGGCGTTGTCGGTCACTGTTCCACCGATGCCGTTGGTCTGAGCATATGCGCCTGACCCAGCGAGCATGAGCATACCTACTAAAGCTACTTTTGCTTTTTTCATAAGTTTTACGTTTTTTGTTGTGGGTTTAAGTTTTACGGTTGCAAAGTTATAAAACAAAAGATGAGTGATATTTCATGAATCGTTCACAAAATATCACTCATGTTACATGCAACAATCGTTGACTAAATAGTCAAAAACGTTGAGTTTTTTTTCATATTTTTCACGAAAAGCTAAACCTTCATCTCCTCTCTGACATCTGTCGGATACTTGTCATACTGCTTTTTGAAGCATGAGGAGAAGTAGCCCGGGGTGGCAAATCCCACTTCGTTAGCTATTTCTGATACTGTTTTATCTGTTGTTTTGAGCAGCTGCATGGCGCGTTTGAGTCGTGTCTCGCGCAAAATCTCGACGGGAGTCATGCCCGTAAGCGCCTTCACCTTGCGATAGAGCTGCACACGCGAGAGTCCTACCTCGTCGCCCAGATCTTCTATCTTGAGATTGGTATTCGACATGTGCTTCTCCATTGCCTTGAGGAAGGTATCGAGGAAGCGACGGTCGGGCGAAGGGGAGTTTTGAGTGGTGAGGTGTTCTTGCTCTGGCAAGCGGCAAAAGCCGAGCGGAGATGGTGTGGTGTTGAGGTGTTGAGTATTGAGGTTTTGCGTGTTGAACAGTTGGCGCAGCTTCTGACGGTTGGCAAGCAGCGAGGCGATGTTGGCAAGCAGCAAGTCGGCGCTGAACGGCTTTGTCATGTATATGTCGGCACCGGTCTGCAATCCTTCGATGCACTGCTGCTCGCTGCTGCGTGCTGTAAGCAGCAACACGGGAATGTGGCTTGTTGCCTCGTGTTGCTTAAGACGGGTGCAGAAGGCGAGTCCGTCCATTACGGGCATCATCACGTCCGACACTACGATGTCGGGCACGCTCTCCACCGCGAGCTTCAGTCCGCTCTGTCCGTCGGCAGCTTCTATAACATAATAGCGGTCGAGCAGCAACGTGCGCAGATAAGCACGCATATCGGCGTTGTCGTCGACGATGAGCACCGTGGCGAGTTCTTCGGCATTGTCGTTGATAAGTGTGTCGTGACGACTCTCCTGCACAGCCTTGCGACTTGCGAGGAGTTGCTCGTCGGTAGTTGCAGTTGTGTCGTCAACGGTGGCGCTGTTCTCGCGGCGGAACAGCAGCACGTCGCTCACAAGGCGCTGCAACTGTTCTACGTTGCGCTGCACGATGCCCACGAGCTGCTGCCGGTCGCCCTTGCCTTCTGCAAGTTGTTTGACCGGTCCGGCTATAAGCGTGAGCGGCGTGCGCAACTGGTGCGATGCGTTGGTGAAGAATCGAGTCTGCTCGGCGTTCAGTTCACGCATGCGGCGGTTGGCACGACGTGTGGCGCGCACGGCACGCCATGTAGTGAATACGGCTACAGCCAGCAGCAGGATGACGAGCAGCGACACTATGAGCAGCGCGCGCTGTATGTGGTAGAAGCCGAGATAGGTCTCAAGTTTAGATTGTATCGTAGCAAGATAGGAGTTCTGCTTCTGCAGCGAGTGGCTGCTCAGCGCTATGTCTGCCACGTTCTGCGGCGTGACGACAATGCTTTTCAGGTTGTTCGTACGCTTGAACGGCTTACCCTCAAGTATGCGCAGAGCGAGAGCTATCACTTCCTCTCCATGCGTAGAATATATGTACGAGGCAGCGAGTTGTCCGTTCTGCACAGCGTCAAGACCCTCGCCCGGCAGTCCGTCGATGCCAAGAAAGCGTATCTCACGCTCTTTGTGCAACTCTTTTGCAGCCTCGTAAGCTCCCACAGCAGCAAGGTCGCTGTGACAGAACACTACATCTACCGCCTTGCCATTCTCCAGCCATTCACGCATAATGCGCTTGCAGTCGTCATACGACCATTGACTTGGCACATGACGATAGTCGATTGACGGATTTTTGCTGATGACTTCGCTAAATCCGGCGTGACGCTGTGCGGCAGGCGATATTGCGAGCGGTCCGGTCATCTCCAGCACAATAGGGCGTCGTCCGTCAGTCTTAACACTGTCACGGCATAGCAAGACAGCATACTCCGCCATCTTGCGTCCTGCCTCAACGTTGTCGCCACCGATATAAGCGGTATAGTCTTTCAATGCTGTAGTGCGGTCGAAGAAAACAATAGGGATGTTCTTTTCGCGAGCGCGTTGCAGACTGCCGTTAAGGGCATGGTAGTCATTAGGCGAAACCACAAGCAAGTCGACACCCTCGTCCACAAGACTGTCTATCTGCAAGCATTGGCGTTCGTTGTTATTGTCGGCGTTCTTTATTATCACCTTCACATCATTGTCGTAGAGGTGCTGCGCTGAGAGCATCTCTACGTTGGCTTTATCGCGCCACGCACCGCCTACGCACTGCGATACACCTATCTTATATTTATAGTGATTGGTGCAACCGCTGAGCGCAACAAGCGTCGCTAATAATATAAATAATGTATTAGAGATTCTGGTTTTCATAAATACATGTAAGGTTTTAATGCTTTCGTTAGCAAAGTTAAGTAATTTATCGAAAAGTGTACACAATATTTTAAACAATTCGCTCAATAATTGTTTCATACGCTGTTTTCTGCAATTTTAGGAAACATAAATGTTATACAGATTTTGATATATAGCTTAATTTTGCAGCAGAAACCGAGAGTCTACCGGCTCGGTAATTTCGATTATTCTAAAAACCTATATAAAATATGGACAAATCTTTCTTCAGCCGCACAGCGGCAGCGTCGCTCCTCGTAGGACTTGCAATGACAGCCTCGGCGCAGCAGACCCATTTTCTCAGTAGCAACCACTGCATCTATCGTGTTGACAAATCGCAGAAATACCTGCTCTTGCCGGTGCAGGAGAAGGCAGAGATGTGCAACGTGAAGGTCATAGACGGCAACAACCAGGTGAAGGCGTTCAACATACGCCTGGCTTCGAACCACATCGACTATTATGTGCCGTTCTTCCTCGACGAGTATAAGGAGAACAGCAATATCTCTTTCGACATCCACGTGAACGGCACCTACCGCAACGATGGCGGCATCGCGAGCTTCACCTGCTGGAAGAACATGAAGTACGCCGACTCGCTCGACCTCTCCAACCGCGAGCAATATCGCCCCGTCTACCACCACACTCCTACTTACGGATGGATGAACGACCCGAACGGCATGTTCTACAAGGACGGCGTATGGAATCTCTACTTCCAGTACAACCCGTACGGATCGCAGTGGGAGAACATGACATGGGGTCACTCTACGTCTACCGACCTCATGCACTGGAAGTTTGAGGGTACGCCTATTGAGCCTGACGCATGGGGCACTATATTCTCTGGTTCGGCTGTGGTAGACCACAACAATACCGCCGGATTCGGTAAGGATGCCGTAGTGGCTATGTACACATCGGCTGGCGAGAACCAGACGCAGAGCCTCGCCTACAGCAACGACAACGGCATGACGTTCACAAAACACGAGGGCAACCCCATAATCACAGGCAGCACACCCGACTTCCGCGACCCGCACATGTTCTGGAACGACGACATCAAGAAGTGGAACATGATTCTTGCCGAGGGTCAGCACATGGACATCTACTCGTCTGACGACCTTAAGGACTGGAAGCTCGAGAGCCAGTTCGGCGCCGAATACGGCAACCACGGCGGCGTATGGGAGTGTCCCGACCTTATGAAACTGCGCGTGCGCGGCACCGACACATATAAGTGGCTTCTCATGTGCAACATCAACCCCGGCGGTCCGTTCGGTGGTTCGGCTACACAGTATTTCGTAGGCGACTTCGACGGTAAGAAGTTCACATGCGAGACAGCGCCTGAGGTGACACGCTGGATGGACTACGGCAAGGACCACTACGCTACCGTAACCTTCGACAACGCTCCTAACGGACGCCACGTGGCTATGGCATGGATGAGCAACTGGCAGTATGCCAACCAGGTGCCTACAATGCAGTATCGCTCTGCCAACTCCATTCCGCGCGACCTCGATCTCTACGAGTATCAGGGCAACACCTACTGCGGCGTAACTCCGTCGCCTGAGATGACGGCGGCTCGCCCGAAGAAGTCTACAAAGACGCTGAGCGAGTCGTGCGAACTGGTGGTTACACTCAAGGGCACAGCCACAATCACTCTCCTCAACGAAAAGGGCGAGAAGGTGGTGATGGTTTACGACGACAAGATTCGCACGTTCACCGTCGACCGCTCAAAGAGCGGACTGAAGGACTTCAGCGACGACTTTTCTGCCGTCACAACAGCTCCGGTTCACGGCAAGATGACTCAGCTCAGAGTGTTCATCGACCGCTGCAGCATCGAGGCGTTCGACGCAGAAGGTCGCATGGCTATGACCAACCTCGTATTCCCGACCAAGCCCTACAACAAGGTCATGGTCAAAGGCAGGGCGAAATACGCTGTCTATAACCTGAAGTAGCAAAGGAGCTATTTTACAATACTGAAAAAAAACGTATATACGGCATCACCCGTGCGAGTAATCGTTCGGCGTGATGCCGTATGTTTTTTAGCATACACGCTCAGCGTGGGTCTGAAGTTCTAACACATTAAAGCATAAGTAGTAGGTTTTAAATAAGCAAGAAGTGGGCGGCGGACAGTGGAAAGTGTCAAGGAAAGTCACCCAAACCTCGGGCTTATGTCATCGGACACCGAACGGAATCTGATCGGACACCGAACGGAATCCGATCAGACGGCGGACGCAATCCGATCGGGCGGCGGACGCAATCCGATCAGACGGCGAACGGAATCCGATCAGACGGCGAACGCTGGATGCTTTTAAATAATTGAGAATTGAGAGTTGAAAGTTGAAAGTTGAGAATTGAGAGTTGAAAGTTGAGAGTTTTGATTACCTTTGCAGTTGCCTTTCTTTATTCAATATAGAGATTGCATTGCATATCATAACTCTCAACTTTCAACTCTCAACTCTCAACTCTCAACTTTCAACTCTCAACTTTCAACTCTCAACTCTCAACTCTCACCACCTCACCACCTCAACATCTCAACATCTTTAAAAACATGAACAAATCAACATTAATTTCACTCGCTCTTCTGTCAGCCCTCTCGGCTTCGTCGCAGCGCACGACGCAGAATCTGCGCCAATGGCAGTTCTCACGCGACAGCATCAACTACAAGTCGGTGACAATACCGCACGACTGGGCTATAAACGGACCGTTCGACAAGAAATGGGACCTGCAGTATGTGGCTATCGCGCAGAACGGCGAGACGGAGAAGACGGAGAAGTCGGGACGCTCGGGCGCTCTGCCTTGGATTGGCCGCGGCTACTATAAGACTACCATCGACATAAAGCGTCTGCCAAAGACCGCCGTGCTGGAGTTTGACGGTGCGATGGCTGACCCGCACGTGTACATCAACGGCAAGCTGGCTGGTCACTGGGCGTACGGCTACAACGCCTTCCGCGTGGATGCGGCGCCGTTCTTGAAGAAAGGCAAGAACGAAATCAGCGTGAGCCTCAACAACCGCGAGGAGAGTTCGCGCTGGTACCCCGGCGGCGGACTCTACCGCTCCGTTCAGCTCGTAACGACCGCCGACCGCGCAAGCATAAACCCGTGGGGAAGCTACTTCCGCACCGAACAGATTGCGGACGGCAAGGCGGAGGTGAGCGTCTGCACGAACATCAACAATGCGGAGAAAGGACTCGTAGTGGAGAACCTGCTCATCGACAACGAGGGCAAGACGGTAGCTCAGACAAAGACGACAAGCGACGTGGAGAAGCGCCTTACGGTTGAGAACGCGCAGCTATGGTCGCCGGAGACACCTTATTTATATAAGCTCGTCACACGTCTTTACCGCAACAACCGACTTATAGACCAGACACAGCAGAAGGTGGGCATACGCACGGTGCGTGTGGCGCAGTACGACGGCTTTCAGCTGAACGGCAAGCAGCGCAAGATAAAGGGCGTGTGTCTGCACCACGACCTCGGTCCGCTGGGCGCAGCCGTGAACAAAGCGGCGCTCATCCGTCAGATTCGCACTATGAAAGACATGGGATGCGACGCAATACGCACGGCGCACAACATGCCGTCGACGTGGCAGATGGAGGTGTGCGACTCGATGGGTATGATGGTGATGGCGGAGAGCTTCGACATGTGGATATACCCTAAATGCAAGAACGGCTACGCGCTGAACTTCAAGGAGTGGGCTGACCGCGACATAGAGAACCTCGTGCGCAACCACCGCAACCATCCGTCTATCGTGATGTGGAGCATCGGCAACGAGATACCTGAGCAATGGAGCGAAGAAGGTCGCCAAATAAGCGAACATCTGCAGGCGCTCTGCCACAAGTACGACCCTACACGACCCGTGACGCAGGGCATGGACCAGGCTGAAGCGGCACTCGGGTCGGGCTTCGCGCAGGTGATGGACGTGCCGGGCTTCAACTATCGCGTGCATAAGTACGACAACAACATAAAGCAACTGCCGAAGGGCTTCCTCTTAGGTTCGGAGACGGCGTCGACGGTGAGCTCACGAGGCGTGTACAAATTCCCAGTGGAGCCGTCAGACTCGAAGACGTACGCCGACGGACAGTGCTCGTCGTACGACGTGGAGTATTGTCCGTGGAGCAATCTGCCGGACGACGACTGGCGTATGCAGGACGACCGCGACTATGTGATAGGCGAGTTCGTATGGACGGGCTACGACTATCTGGGCGAGCCGTCGCCGTACGACGAATACTGGCCGTCGCGTTCGAGCTACTTCGGCATCTGCGACCTCGCCGGACTGCCGAAAGACCGCTTCTGGCTGTACCGCTCTCACTGGCGCAAGGACGTGAACACGCTGCACGTGCTGCCCCACTGGACGTTCCCGGGACGCGAGGGCGAGGTGACGCCGGTGTACTGCTACACCAATGCGCCGTCGGCTGAACTGTTCGTGAACGGAAAGAGTCAGGGCAGAATAGTGAAGAACCCCGACACACGCCTCGACCGCTACCGCCTGCGCTGGAACAACGTGAAGTACGAGCCGGGCGAGCTGAAGGTGGTGGCTTACAACTACGACGGATCGGTGATGGGCGAACAGACGGTGCGCACGGCGGGCGAGCCGGCACGCATCGTGCTCGAAGCCGACCGCAGCAGCATCGCTGCCAAGGGCGAGGACCTGGCGTTCGTGAAGGTGTCGGTAGTGGACAAGGACGGCACGCCCTGCCCGACGGCTACGAACAAGATGAAGTTCGAGGTGACGGGCGCAGCGAAGTTCCGTGCGGCTTGCAACGGCGACGCAACATCGCTCGTGGCGTTCAACTCGACGGAGATGCCGCTCTTCAGTGGCGAGCTGGTTGTCGTGGTGGAAGGCACAAAGCAGGGCAAGGCTACGCTGAGCGTGTCGGCTGATGGTATGCCAAAGGAGACATTGTCAATCAACATCAAATAGCATTTTATACATATGAAGAAAATGATTTATGCGGTGATGGCTATTGCCTCACTAACCTATTCTACTCACACAACGGCGCAATCGCAGGACTTGCAGAAAAAGGTGAACGACTACTTCGAGCAGTCGCTTCAAGCCGAGCAGAAAGCATTGGAGCAGGACGGCAAGGCCGACTACGCTAAGAACACTCCTCTCGACACAGAGCTTCAGACAGCAATAAAGAACAAGGACATAGCCAACTATCAGAAGATGGTTTGGACAGCATGGTGCGAGGCGAACAATGCGCTGCAGGAGGAAAAACTCATAGAGCCTGCCGAACTGAAGCTGGCTAAGAACAGCGCCTGGCACTTGCCACAATGCCTGGAGCCTAATGCGGTCATGCCTTATTATTACGGCAAAAAGGGTGTGGCTGCCAATGGTCAATACCCGCTCTTCCTATACACACACGGTTCGGGCTCGAAGGACAGAGAATGGGCGAATGGTATCGAACTGGGTCTTGGCTTCAAGGATGCGCCGTCTATCTATTTCATTCCGCAGATTCCGAACGAGGGCGAATACTATCGCTGGTGGCATCTGTCGAAGCAGTATGCCTTCGAAAAGCTTATTCGTTTGGGTTTGACAAGCGGCGAGGTGGATGCCAACCGACTCTACGTGTTCGGCATCAGCGAGGGTGGTTATGGCAGTCAGCGTCTCGCCTCGTTCTACGCCGACTATTGGGCGGCGGCGGGTCCGATGGCAGGTGGCGAGCCTCTGAAGAATGCGCCGGTAGAGAACTGCGCCAATATCGGTTTCTCGCTGCTTACGGGTGCTGACGACACGGGATTCTATCGCAACGACCTCACATGGTTCACCCAAGTGGCTTTCGACTCTGTGCAGCTGGCTCGTCCGTTGGCTGTGGACAACACGCCCATCTTCCGCCATCGCATCAACCTCTTGCCTGGCATGCAGCACCACATCACTTACGGACTGACCACACCTTGGCTCAAGCAGTTTGTGCGCAATCCGTATCCGAAGACGGTGCTTTGGGAGGACTTCGAGATGGATGGCAGACATCGTTCGGGATTCTATAACCTGCAGGTGCTGGCACGACCGTCAGAGGCAAGAACATACTACGAGATGGATATCGACAAGAACGTGGTTTCTATCAAGGTAAGTAATGTTGAATACGTTACGACGATGAAGGACAAGATGTGGGGCATCGACCTGAAGTTCAATCGCAACTACACTATAGCTACCGGTGGCAGACTGAGGGTGTATCTCAACGAACAGCTTGTGAACCTCAAGAAGCCAGTAACTGTCAAGATAAACGGCAAGCAGGTCTTCCATGGTGTTGCCAAGGCTGATCTGCAGGCAATGGTGAACAGCTGTATGGAATACTTCGATCCATACCGTGTGTATCCGGTTGCAATCGACTTGTCTTATTAATGTAAAGAGAACGCATCTACTTAATATAAAGAGATAAAAAAAAGAGCTGCATCAAAACTCTGCTTGGAGAGTCTTGATGCAGCCCTATGTGTTTTTACAAAGTATGTGTCCCGATTATCAATCTACTAACTAACTACTTACTAACCTAATCAACTATACTTAAACAACTATACTAATCAAAATCTATTAACAATCTATATCATTATCCAATCTATGCATTTTCGTTAGACGTGTTTTCTTTAAAGATTTGAAGCCTTACGGTCTTTAAATGTTTTTTCCTTTTGACATTGCAAAGATAGAAATAAGCAACCAACCGATATTCAACATATCGTTCACGCTGTTGTAATTATGTTGCATGAAACAAAAATGCTTGAATAATATGCACAAATGCATTATTTTTGCTATATTTGCAGCGAATTTCAGCGAAAAAGTTCAAACAAATAGTAGGAAGCGTGGTTTTTCCTACCCCGATAAATACAAACAACTTAAAAACAACATATCTAATGAAACACTCAGCACGCAGATTCTGCAAGTATCTCCTTCTGTTTCTGCTCCCACTGATAATCTCATGCACCAGTCAGCCGAAGCGCTTCGTCATAGGCGTGTCGCAATGCTCGGAAGACGTGTGGCGCGAGAAGCTCAACGAGGAGCTACGCATCGCCGCTCTCTACTACAACGATGTAGACCTGCGCATCAGTTCGGCTAACGACAACGTGCAGTTGCAGACCGAACAGATAAACAAGTTCGTGGACGAGGGCGTAGACCTGCTCATCGTGGCGCCGGGTCAGGTGAGCATATCGCCTGCGATAGACCGCGCATACGAAAAGGGCATACCGGTGATTATCTTCGACCGACGCACACGGTCGAACAAGTACACGGCGTATATCGGCGCAGACAACAAGGAGATAGGCAGTTCGATGGGCGAATATCTGTCGGGCGCACTAACCGACGGTGGACGCATACTGGAGCTGTGCGGACTCTCTACGTCGTCGCCGGCGATAGAGCGCAAGCAGGGCTTCGACAGCTTGGTGGCTTGCCGACCGGGACTGAGCATTGTGGAACAGCTGAACGCCGACTGGACTGAGGAGGGCGCATTCCGCGCCATCGACTCGCTGCTCTCGAAACCGCACAACGAGTTCGACTGCGTATTTGCACATAACGACCGCATGGCAATGGGCGCACGCCGCGCCGCCGAAAAGCACGGACTCGACCTCTCGCACATAAAATTCTGCGGCATCGACGCCATGCCGCAGAATGGCGGAGGCATGGAACTCGTGAACAACGGCACGCTCTTCGCCTCGTACACCTACCCCACTCGCGGCGATGAGGTGATGCAGCTCGCCATAAAAATACTGACTGGAAAGAAATACAACAGAGAGACCCAGCTCTCGTCTGCACTCGTGACGCGCAACAACGCTCGTGTGCTGCTCATGCAGTACGACGAGACGGTAAGACAGCAGGACCATCTCTCTACGCTTCGCTCGCGTGTGGACAAGGCTGCCAACGACTTCAACACGCAGCGCATCTACCTGCTCGTGTTGCTCGTATTCGTGGTGCTGCTCATCGTGATGTGCGCCGCAGCCGTCTACGCGTTCTTCACCCGTACACGCATCAACCGACAGCTGAAAGCCTCGATGGACGAGCAACGTAGAATGACCGAGGAGATGGAGGAAATGACGCAGACGCAGCTGCAGTTCTTCACGAACGTGAGTCACGAACTGCGCACACCGCTGACGCTCATCGCCGGACCTGCAGAACAGTTGCTCGAAGACCCGACGATAAAGGGTGGGCAGCGTTCGATGCTGGAGATGGTGCAGCGCAACACGCGAATACTGATACAACTTGTGGGCGAGATTCTCGACTTCCGCAAGGTGCAGAACAACAAGGCTGAACTGCACCTCAACCGCTTCTACCTGCAGCAGGAACTGACGACATGGACTGAGGACTTCCGCACCGTGGCGGCTCGCCGCGGCATAACGATACACGTGGATGTATCGGGCGTGGAGAACGATGCGATGCTGATTGCCGACCGCAACAAGATGGAGCATGTATACTTTAATATAATGTCGAACGCACTGAAGTATACGCCCGAGAAAGGAAGCATCAGCATCTCGCTGATACACAGCGACCACAGCTATACGCTGCGCATAGCCGACACGGGCAAGGGCATTCCGGCTGAGGAGCTGCCGCATCTCTTCGAGCGCTTCTATCAGGCGAAGGGCGCCATCGGCGGTACGGGCATCGGCCTGTCGCTCGTGAAGGCGTACATAGACATGCACCACGGCGACGTTCACGCCGAGAGCGAGGATGGCAAGGGTACAACGTTCGTCATCAAGTTGCCCGACTCGCAGCCCGGTTACGACCCTACGAAGGATGCGCCGGCTGCAACTCAGGCGGAGAAGGGGCTGGTGGACGACAACTATATTGCCACCGACAGCACGCCGAAAGAGAACTCAAACCGCATTACGAACGCCGAGGACTTCGACGCAGAGCGTCCGCTCGTGCTCATCATCGACGACAACAACGGCATGCGTGCCTACCTGCGATCTATTCTGCAGGACAAGTACAACGTGTCGGAGGCTACGAACGGCGAGCAGGGCTTGGAGAAAGCACGCCGCGAGGTGCCGAAACTGGTGGTGTGCGACGTGATGATGCCGGTGATGAACGGCTTGGAATTCACAAAACGACTGAAGGCAGACACCGCAACGAGCCATATTCCGGTGGTGCTGCTCACGGCACGCTCGCTCTCGGAACAGCGCAAGGAGGGCTACGACACGGGCGCCGACTCGTATATCACGAAGCCATTCTCGGGTCAGGTGCTGCTCTCGCGCATCGAAAACCTGATGCGGTCGCGCGTAATGCTGCGGTCGGTGTTCGCCGGCGACAAGCAGGAGGCGGAGGAAGAGGAGAAACTGAACGCAGCCGACAAGTCGTTCGTGGGCAGACTGCGCTCGGCTATCCAGGAGAATCTCGGCGACAGCGACTTCTCGGTGGAGCGATTGGGCGAAGAGATAGGACTCTCGCGCGTGCAGCTATATAGAAAGGTGAAGGCTCTGACGGGTCAGACGCCGGTGGAGCTGCTGCGCAAGGCGAGACTCACGAAGGCTCGTCAGCTGTTGGAAAAGACCGAAAAGAGTGTTTCCGAGATTGCATACGAGGTTGGCTTCACCTCTTCCTCGTACTTCAACAAGTGCTTCAAGGACGAATTTGATATAAACCCCAGCAGCTTGCGATAAACCGCAAGAACCGAAGCTGGCAGATTGGCTGGTAGATATCTCCTTTTTTATGATATCTACCAGCCATTATTGCATTAATAATGTGCGGGTTACGGCGATGCTGGCAGATATGGAGGATTTTTTCACGTACTTAATCGTTAGTGTTATAACGATTTCATGTGTTAGGAACATTTACGGTTTTTACTCTACAGACTTGGTGCTGCGGAGGCCAGAGACCTCCGCTACGGATAATCAACAGTTACAAAGTTTTGACACAATCTCCTTCCTACAGATACAGAAAAACGGGGTAGAATGTTGAACATTCTACCCCGTATCAGGTCGGGATGACAAGACTCGAACTTGCGACCTCACGCCCCCCAGACGCGTGCGCTAACCAACTGCGCTACATCCCGTGCTTTTGTAAAGCGGTGCAAAGGTAAGCAATTTCGGTGGTTCGGCAAAATATTTTGCTAACTTTTTCTTGTCAACACTTGTTTTTTTACAAGTTTATACCTATTAAATATATAGATATTCTCGTTTTCTCTACTTCTGCGGATACACCATATTGGCGTCGGTGATTACGTCGAGCACCTCCTCGCAGTATTTGCGCGACTCCCAACGTGCCATGGGCAGGTCGTGAAGCAGCCAGTTGCCGCAGTCCTGCGGCTCGGCACCCGGTATCTCGCCCTCAAAGTCTGCCACGAAGCGGAACGTGCGGCGCATGAGGTCTACGATGTCGCGCGGCTCAAGGTCGCCACGCATCAGCAGATAGTTGCCCGTGAGGCAGCCCATCGGGCCCCAATATACGATGCGGTCCTTCCACTCGGCATCGTTGCGCAAATATGTAGCAGCGAGATGCTCGATGGTATGAAGTGCGCCGGGATGCAACGCTGGCTCGCGGTTAGGCTCCTTCATGCGGATATCGAATGTGGTTACGGTGTCGCCACCTACTGAGTCTTTGCGCGAAACGTAGATGCCGCGCAAGAGGGCGTTATGGTTTATTGTGAAACTTGGTATTTTTTCCATTGTCTTATTAGTAATTATAAGCCGAACTAAGCCTTCTTAAGCCTTCTTAAGCCAAGGGGAAGGCAGAGGAAAAGGCTGCGTCTAAGCCTAACTAAGCCTTCCTAAGCCAAGGGGAAGGCTGAGGGGAAGGCTGCGTCTAAGCCTAACTAAGCCTTCTTAGGCCTTTCTAAGCCGAGGATTATTCTTTTCTAAACTATCCTAAGCCCTCCCCGACGGGGAGGGTTGGGAGGGGCTTGAGGGTTGGGAGGGTCTTTTATAATCCTGTCTCTTATACAC
>ENA-OYWS01000464-OYWS01000464.1-human-gut-metagenome-genome-assembly--contig:-NODE-464-length-19621-cov-7.877492_pt1 | contig 19621 bp, 20 predicted proteins | sample MGYA00244813_ERZ653402 | MGnify/ENA primary metagenome ERZ653402 (study PRJEB26926, sample SAMN06165021) | human gut metagenome | biome: ENVO:00009003; feature: ENVO:2100002; material: ENVO:00002003...
AGGCGAAAAATCCCTCGCTGTTGGTCATATTCCCGGTTTTCAGATAGACCCTAATTGGAGTTCAGTATGATAGTCCGCAAAGACCACTTCCGCGTTCAGCGTCGCGTCGATCCGACCGGCCAGCAGCAGCGGGATTCCGACGGTGAATTTGGGATGCTTCGTCTTGTGGCGCACTGTGTACATACCCAGCAAACTGCCCACGCTTCCGCCCAGCGCCGCAACGGTCATCAGGGTCGCTTCCGGAATGCGCCAGAGTTTTTTCTTTGCCTTGTGCTTGTCCGCAAGCATAAGCACAAAACCGGCCGCATTGATTGTAACGAGGTAAAGAAGGAGAAGATCTTTCATACTGATTTCCTTTCGGGAGGGATTTTTGTGAAAAAGCTTTGGATTTTACTGGCGCTGGCGTCGCTTCTGTGCGGCTGTACTTCGGAGGAAACGCTGGAAACAATTTCAGACGACATCGTTCAGCCCGTGATGGCGCAGCCGGGGGAAATTTCCGTCCGCCTGCCGGACAACGCCGTGGCGCCGGTGCTGGAAAGCGACTCGGAGCAGGTCTATCTCAGCGAGGACTATGAGATCATCGTCGAGACCGTCAGCGGAGGGGACCTGAGCGCCACCATTCAGCGGATCTCCGGCTACACCCCGGACAATCTGACGGTGATGGAAACGGCGCAGGACGGGGCAAAGCGGTATGACTTCGTCTGGGCATCGGCGGGGGAGAACGGCGACCAGCTGGGCAGGGCGGTGATTCTGGACGACGGGAACTACCATTACTGCCTGTCCGTCCTCCGGGACGCGGACACCACGGAGAAGTCCCAGATCGTGTGGCGGGACGTGTTTGACTCATTCAAGCTGGTCTAGGGAACCTCTGAATAAATCGTCTGCGGCTGTGAGCGGATCTTTTTCGCCCACCCTTCGGTATCAAAAGCGGGAAATACATACAGTATTCCGCCGCTTTCGATACCTCGATTGGCCGAAAAATCTCTCGCTCACAGCTCTTGCCGATTTAATCAGAGGTTCCCTAGGTATTGTTTCGCCGCTTCCCGGCACATCTGGACGCAGGCATCGGCCACGCTTTGGGGATACAAAATTTTCGCCTTGCCGCCGAAGCCGATGACCCAGCTTAGGAACATGGGGGACACCGCCACGTTGACGGTAAAGACAAAATGATCGTCCCCGTCGGGAATTAAGATAATGTCCTTGCCGAAGCGGTCAACCACCACGTTGATGAGACTCCGGTCAAAACGCAGCTTCACGGCGGTTTCCTCCCCGGAGAACATCTGAAACAGCCGGGAAGCATGTTCCGCCAATGCCTTGCCCGTCAGTTCCGGGCAGGGGGTGCGGCTTTCCTCCGTCAGGCGGATATTGCTCATGCGGTCAAGGCGGTAGGAGGTCACGCCGTGGCGCAGGGAGTGGGCGAGCAGGTAGCAGTTTTCGTTGTCCTGACACAGACCGTAGGGGCTTGCCTGATAGCTTTTGTCCCGGTATTTCCGTTTGCCGCCCAAGTCCCAGTCAAAATACCGGAAGGTGATCTGCTTATTCTGGGCGATGGCCTCCTGAACGGCGTCCACGTTGAAGTAAATGGATTCGTTCATGCTTTTGACCCGCCCGGAAACCAGCACGTCCCGGCGCATGAGCCTTGCGTCGTGGACGCTGCACTGGCTGCACAGCTTTTCGATCAGCTCCCGGGACTTTTTCTCCGTGAGGAACCGGCTGGACTGGACGGCGTCGATGAGCAGCTTCAGTTCCGGCAGCTCAAAATTCCGGGAGGCGATGTAGTAGCCGCCGTTCTTTCCGGGAATGGAGAGAATGTCCACGCCGTAATCCTGCAGGGCCGCGATGTCCGAGTAGACGGTCTTGCGGTCGCAGACAATATCGTGCTCTTCCAGCATGGAAAGAAGCTCCGACGTTCTCACCGGGTGATCCTGGTGAGAATTTTTTTGCAGGTAGTCGAGGATGTACAGGATTTTCAGCTTCTGATTGTCTGACTTGGGCATGAGAATTCCTCCCGGCGGTTATTCCTGACATTATAGCACATCTGCGCTGCCGGGGGAAAGAGAAAATTTGCTTTTTCCCGTGGAATATGCTATAATACCCAAAAAGGAGTGAGTGTTTTGGGTTATTTTGGCTGTCATCTTTCCGCATCCAGCGGAAACGCAGCGATGGTGAAGACTGCGCTGTCCATTGGAGCGAATACTTTCGCGTTTTTTACCCGGAATCCCCGGGGCAGCAAGGCCAAGCCGGAGGATCCGGCGGACGCGGCAAAAGCGGCCGCCATGCTGGAAGAAAATCACTTTGGCAAACTGGTCGCCCACGGGGCGTATACCATGAATCTCTGCACCGCTGACGCGGACGCCAGAGCCTTTGCCGCGGGGATTCTGGAGGACGATCTGCGGCGCATGGCGACGCTTCCCGGAAATTTCTACAATTTCCACCCCGGCAGCCATGTGGGGCAGGGAACCCAGGCGGGAATCGACTACATTGCTGCCGCCCTGAAAAACGCCCTGCGCCACGACTATCCGGTGACGGTGCTGCTGGAAACCATGGCGGGGAAGGGCAGCGAGATCGGCGGACGGTTTGAGGAACTCAGGGACATTCTGGACGCCGTGGGAAGCGAAAATGTGGGGGTATGCCTGGACACCTGCCACGTCTATGACGGCGGCTACGACATCGTGAACGACCTGAACGGTGTACTGGCGGAATTTGACCGGGTGATCGGTCTGGACCGGCTGCACGCCCTGCACCTGAACGACAGCAAGAACCCCTTTGCCAGCCACAAAGACCGCCATGAATGTCTTGGAAAGGGCAGTCTGGGGCTGGAAACCTTCCGGCAAATTGTGAATCACCCGCGGCTTAAGGACAAGCCCATGATTCTGGAAACCCCCAATGAGCTGCCCGGCTACGCCGGGGAAATCAAAATCCTGCGGGAAATGGAAGCTTAAGGCAACACTGCGGCTCGCCTTAAGAAAATGTTCATTTGACATCTGAACGAAAATGTGTCATTTTATTAAACATAAGAATTACCCGAAGAAAGGAGGGTGATGGTATGCAGAATATCCTGGAATCGCTGACGCTGGCCCAGGAAAATTACGCAGGCTCCTATGTGGGGATTCTGCGCTATACCGTACCGATACTCAGCGCCATACTGCTTCTGCGCTGCGTCCTGCCCCTGCTGACCTTCCGGCGGGAGCCGGAGATCTGGGCGTGGCTGAACATGACCGACGGCAGTCAAATCCCCATCACCCATTGGGAGAACGTCATCGGCCGGAGCAAATCCAGCGACGTGACCATCGACTTTCCCACCGTGTCCCGGAACCATGCGGTCCTGACCCGGTATGACGACGGCAGCTGGACGATCACGGACGCTGGCTCAAAAGACGGAACGCTGGTCAACGGCAGGAAGGTTCAAATTTGCGCGTTGAAGCCAAAAGACCGTATCTCCATCGGCGGTGTAGAAATGCAGCTCCAGCCCATTACGGAGCATCAGGAAGCGCGTCAGGCAGAGCTTCGCACCAAGGCAGCCAGCGGCTGGGACAGCGTGGCGAATCTGATGGTGCTGTCCATCTTGCAGTGCCTGATGCTGCTGGGCTTCCTGCTGGGCGGGGAGCAGGAGACGATCGCCAGCGTTCTCATGGGCTTCGGCGGCATTTTCCTGAGCCAGTGGCTGCTGTACATTTTCTACTGCATGATCCGCCGGAAGTCCTTTGAGGTGGAGACCATGGCGTTCTTCCTGTGTACCATGGGTATGGCCGCCATCGCCACGGTAAAGCCGGGGGAGACGGTGAAGCAGCTTGCCGCCATGGCGCTGGGCGTGGTGACGTTTCTCGTCATCGGCTGGTCGCTGCGGGACTTGGAGCGGGCGAAGGTCGTCCGGTATCTGGCCACGGTGGCGGGCGTGGGCTTTTTGATGGTGACGCTGGTGTTCGGTACCGAGTATTACGGCGCGAAAAACTGGCTGGTCATCGGCGGCCTGTCCTTGCAGCCGTCGGAACTGAGCAAGGTCTGCTTCGTCTATGCCGGCGCGTCCACCATGGACAGAATCATGAGCAAGCGGAATATTTACATTTTTATCGCCTATTCCATTCTCATCTGCGGCCTGCTTGCCCTGATGAACGATTTCGGCACGGCGCTGATTTTCTTCTGCGCCTTCCTTGTGATCGCGTATCTTCGTTCTGGCAGTATGGGCACCGTGGCGCTGGCCGTTACGGCGCTGATCTTTGCGGGAGTGCTGGCATTGAAGATCGCGCCCCACGCTCTGCGTCGGTTTTCCGTGTGGCGGCACGTGTGGGACGACCCCCTGAATGCCGGTTATCAGCAGGTTCAGGCGCTGATGTGCGTGGCCTCCGGCGGCCTGTTCGGCCTGGGGCCGGGACAGGGCTTCCTGAAACACGTGTTCGCGGCGGATTCCGACATCGCCTTCGCCACCATCTCCGAGGAATGGGGGCTGATCGTGGCGGTGATGATGGTGCTGTGCGTGGCGGCCTACGGCTTCTTTGCCATCCGTACCGCACGGGTCGCACGAAGCAGCTTCTATTCCATCGGCGCCTGCACCGCTGCCAGCATTCTGGTGATTCAGACCATTCTGAACTGTCTCGGCACGCTGGATATTCTGCCCTTCACCGGCGTGACCTTCCCGTTTCTGAGCAACGGCGGCACCAGCATGGTCGGCGCCTGGGGACTGCTGGCCTTCGTCAAGGCGGCGGATACCCGGCAGAATGCCAGCTTTGCCGTCCGCCTGAACAAGAAGGGAGCGTGAGCGGATGAACCGCGTAACCAAAAGAACATGGATCATGGGCTTGTTCCTGGCTGTGCTTCTGGGGGGCATGATGTTCTTCCTGTGGGAGTACGTGACCCAGGCGGGGGAATGGGTGACCTTTCCCGGCTCCCCCCATGTGTATAACAACGCCAACATCGGCTGCGGCACGGTGACCGACCGTTCCGGGAACGTGCTGCTGGACATTACCGAGGAGCGCACCTATTCCTCTGATGCCGCAACCCGCCAGTCCACGCTCCACTGGCTGGGCGACCGGAAGGGCTACATCAGCGCCTCCGCCGTCTCCCACTACGCGGGGAAAATGGCGGGCTTCGACCTGGTCAGCGGCGTATACGACAGCAGCGGCGAGGGGGGCGAGATGACCCTGACCCTGTCGGCGAGAGTGCAGAACGCGGCGCTGGACGCCATGGCGGGGAGAAAAGGCACCGTTGGCGTGTACAACTATAAAACGGGAGAGATCCTCTGCGCTCTGACCACGCCCACCTACGACCCGGACAATGTGCCGGACATCGCCTCGGACACCTCCGGGCAGTATGACGGCGTGTACCTGAACCGCTTCTTACAATCGACCTATGTTCCCGGCTCCATTTTCAAGGTGGTCACCACTGCCGCGGCGCTGGACTGCGTCCCGGACATTCTGGACAAGACCTTCACCTGCTACGGCGCTTACGAGTACGGCACGGAAAAGGTGACCTGCGAAAAAGCCCACGGTACCCTGACCCTGAAAACAGCTCTCGCCAATTCCTGCAACTGCTCCTTCGCCCAGATCGCGGAGCTGGTGGGGAAGAAGAACATGGTAAAGTACGTGGAGCAGTTCGGCGTCACGGACAGCCTGAGCTTTGACGGCGTCACCACCGCCGAGGGCAACTACGACATTTCCAACACCGCCCCGGTGTCCTTCGCGTGGAGCTGCATCGGCCAGCACACCGACCTCATCAACCCCGCCCGCTACATGACCTTCATGGGCGCTATCGCGGGCGGCGGAGTGGGTGCGGAGCCGTATCTGGTGTCGGAGGTTCGCAGCGGCGAAGAGCTGACCTACGAGGCAAAAACGAAAACCACCGGCCGCATCATGTCTCAGGACGTGGCCGACCAGGTCAGGGCCTACATGCGCAACAATGTGCAGAGCGTCTACGGCGACTGGAATTTTAACGGCATGAACGTCTGCGCCAAGTCCGGCACCAGCCAGCTGGGCGGCGGACAGAAATCCAACGCCATGTTCGCGGGCTTCGTGGAGGACGAGCAGTACCCTCTGGCCTTCATCGTGGTGGTGGAGAACGGCGGCTACGGCAGCGCAACCTGCGTGCCGGTTCTGAGCAAGGTTCTCGCCGCCTGCAAGTCCGTCCTGGACGGGGAATAATGTCCTTGGGAACCCCTGATGAAATCACCTCTGACCGGCGGCGATTTCATCGGAGGTTCCCTTGTGCGTTATACACAAAAAAGGCGAAAAAACGCAAAAGATTCTGTAATCTTTTCCTCGTTGACAAATGTCTTTCTGTGGGATACAATATGCTAAAATTCTTCGGGAGGTACATGACGATGACGGCACGGTTTTCTACCACTTACAGCTCTACCCGCTGCACTATGGCAGCGGCATGTTCCTCTGCGCGAATTAGCCTCATTCTGGACACTGCCATGATTCTGGCGGTGTCCATTTGCGTTGTACGACTGCTGCTGGCAGCAGCGGCGTGACCGGGGCTTCACATGGTATGAAGAAGCGGTTACGCCTTGGGCGAACCGCTTTTTTATAGTAAGAAATGAAAAAGGAGAACACTATCATGAAAAAAGTACTTGCTATGCTGATGGCTGCCCTGATGGTAGCCGCAATGTTCACCGGATGCTCCTCCAGCAAGCCCGCGACGGAGACCACCGCCGCTGCTGCTGCCGCTACTGCCGGTACCGTTAAGATCGGTATGTCTGGCCCTCTGACCGGCGGTGCTTCCGCTTACGGCTTGGCTGTTAAGGCCGGCATGGAAGTGGCAGTTGAGGAGATCAACGCCAAGGGCGGCCTGCAGATCGAGTTCAACGCCCAGGACGACGAGGCCGACGGCGAGAAGGCCGTGTCCGCTTACAACGTCCTGAAGGACTGGGGTATGCAGGTCATGGCCGGCCAGGTTACTACCGGTTCCGCTCTGGCCGTAGCTCCCGAGTCCACTGCCGACAACATGTTCAATCTGACCCCCTCCGCCTCCGCTGAGTCTCTGGCTCTGTCCGGTGCCAACATCTTCCAGATGTGCTTCACCGACCCCAACCAGGGCGCTTCCGCCGCTGAGCTGGTTTCCACCAAGGCGCTGGGTACCAAGGTCGGCGTGATCTACGATTCCTCCGACGACTACTCCTCCGGCCTGTACAAGGGCTTCTCCGACAAGGCCGCTGAGCTTGGTCTGGAGATCGTTGCCACCACTTCCTTCACCGCCGACAACAAGGCTGACCTGTCCACTCAGGTGACCCAGTGCCAGGATGCCGGTGCGGATCTGGTGTTCCTGCCCATCTACTACACCGAGGCTGCTCAGATTCTGTCCTACGCCAACAAGATTGGCTACGCGCCCAAGTTCTTCGGCTGCGACGGCATGGACGGCATCCTGACCGTGGAAGGCTTTGACACCACCCTGGCCGAGGGCCTGGTTCTGATGACCCCCTTCGATGCCAACGCTTCCGATGAGGCAACCCAGTCCTTCGTTGCCAAGTTCAAGGAGAAGATGGATGGTCTGGTTCCCAACCAGTTCGCCGCTGACGGCTATGACGTCATCTACGCCCTGTACAACGCCATGACCGCCGCCGGTATCACTGGCAGCGAATCCGCTTCCGAAATCTGCACCGCTCTGGAGGCTCAGTTCGCCACCATGACCATTGACGGCCTGACCGGCACCGGTATGCACTGGGACGAGAACGGCATGATCTCCAAGGCACCCGCTGCCGTGGTGATCGAGAACGGTGTTTACGTTCCCATGGGCTAAAGATAGTCCGGAAAAATGATTCCCTCAAAGGGGATGGGGCGGTTTGCGCCCCATCCCCTAACGAGGTATCATCCATCAGCAGTCTATGAAAACCTCGTTGGCGGACGGGGCTTTCATAGACTGTTGAGTAAAAAAGGAAACTCTGATTAAATCGCCTTCGGCTGTGAGCGGATCTTTTCCGTCCACTCTTCGGTATCGAAAACGGGAAATACACAAAGTATTCCACCGCTTTCGATACCTTGATTGGCCGAAAAATCTCTCGCTTACAGCTCTCGCCGATTTAACCAGAGCTTCCTAAAAAAGAAGAAAGAGGGGGACAATCATGAAAATTATTCAGTACCTGATCAACGGCATCAGCATCGGCTCTGTCTACGCCATCATTGCCCTTGGCTACACCATGGTCTACGGCATTGCCAAGATGCTGAACTTTGCCCATGGCGATGTGATCATGGTGGGCGCGTACATTTCCTTCTGCGTCACCAACTATCTGGGGCTGCCGGTTGTGGTATCCATTCTGGCGGCCATGGCGGTGTGTACTTTGCTTGGTGTGCTGATTGAGGGACTCGCCTACAAGCCTCTGCGGGGAACGCCCAGTCTGGCAGTTCTGATCACGGCCATCGGCGTCAGCTACTTTCTGCAGAACGCGGCGCAGCTGATCTGGTCTTCCAGCCCGAAGAACTTTACCAGCATCGTTACCTTCCAGCCTCTGCGTCTGGCGGGCGGACAGCTGGTGGTCACCGGCGAGGTGATCTATACCATTGCCGCTTCCGTGATCATCATGCTGGGCCTGACATGGTTTACCACCAGAACCCGCACCGGCAAGGCCATGCGTGCCGTTTCCGAGGATCGGGACGCCGCCCAGCTCATGGGCATCAACGTAAACCAGACCATTTCCATGACCTTTGCCATCGGCTCTGCTCTGGCGGCCGTAGCCGGTGTGCTGCTGTGCTCCACGGTTCCGACCTTGCAGCCCACCACCGGCTCCATGCCCGGTATCCGCGCCTTTACCGCCGCGGTTTTCGGCGGCATCGGCTCCATTCCCGGGGCTATGCTGGGCGGTATTCTGCTGGGCGTCATCGAGACCTTCAGCAAAGCCTATCTCAGCCCCCAGTTCAGCGACGCGATTGTGTTTGCCGTCCTGATTGTGATCCTGCTGGTGAAGCCTGCAGGTCTGCTGGGCAAGCAGGTTCAGGAGAAGGTATGAGGTGGATGTTATGAAAAAAAGACTGACAAAGGACAAAATCATGGGTGCGTCCACCTACATTCTGGTAACGGCGGCGTTCCTGATCCTCCAGCTGCTCATGAGTCAGGGCAAGCTGAGCAGCACCATGAAGGGATTTCTGGTGCCTGCCTGCGCCTATATTGTGCTGGCAATTTCCCTGAACCTGCTGGTAGGTATCTGCGGTGAACTGAGTCTGGGTCATGCGGGCTTTATGGGCATCGGCGCGTTCACCGGCGTGATCGTGACCGCTCTGCTGGCCACGGCGGTTCCCAACGGCATTGTACGGCTGGTGATCGCCATGGTGGTGGGCGGTGTGATGGCCGGTGCCATCGGCTTTCTCATCGGCATCCCGGTGCTTCGTCTCCGGGGCGACTATCTGGCAATCGTGACGCTGGCCTTCGGCGAGATCATGAAGAACATCTTCGGAAATCTCTATCTGGGCATTGATGACACCGGACTTCATGCCACCATGAGCTCCGCAGGGTTGACTCTGGGCGCGGGCGGCCAGATGATCGTCTCCGGCCCCAGAGGCGCAACCGGCATTACCAAGCTGTCCACATTTGCCGTGGGCTTTGTGTTGATTCTGTTCACCCTGTTTGTTGTGCAGAACCTGATCAACTCCCGGGAAGGCCGGGCGATCAAGGCCGTCCGGGACAACCGGATCGCTGCCGAATCCGTGGGCATCAATGTCACCGCTTTCCGGATGAAGGCGTTTGTGGTCTCCGCTTTTCTGGCGGGTATGGCCGGTGCGCTTTACGCCATGAATTACGGCTCTATCACGGCTACCAAGTTCAATTTCAATACCTCCATCAACATTCTGGTCTTCGTTGTTCTGGGCGGCATGGGCAACATCCTCGGCTCCATTATCTCCGCCACGGTGCTGTACATCCTGCCGGAGGCCATGCGCGGCCTGCAGGACTACCGTATGATCCTCTACGCTGTGGTTCTGATCGTCGTGATGCTCTTTACATGGTCCCCCAAGGTGAAAGAAGCCATGTCCGTGGTCACCGACAAGATTGCCGGTGCATTCAAGAAGAAGGAGGCGGGAAGCAATGAATGACTATTCCAAGAAAATCCTGAAAGTTCCCACCGTGACCTTCGTCCGTGAGCAGGATCAGGGCAAGCAGCCCGTTCTGGACGTGCGGAACCTGGGCATCGACTTTGGCGGCCTGACGGCTGTGGACAGCTTCAACATTACCATCGGCCCCACCGAAATTTCCGGCCTGATCGGCCCCAACGGCGCGGGCAAGACCACCATTTTTAATCTGCTCACCGGCGTCTATCAGCCCACCCGCGGCTCCGTGCTGGTCAACGGCATCGACATCAAGGGAATGCCGGTATACAAGGTCAATAAGCTGGGTATCGCCCGAACCTTCCAGAATATCCGTTTGTTTACGGATATGACCGTTCTGGACAACGTCAAGGTCGGTCTGCACAATTCCATGAAGTGTTCCTTCTTCTCAAGCGTTTTGCATCTGCCCGGCTACTTCAAGGCCGAGAAGCGCGCCAATGAGAAGGCTATGGAGCTGCTGGATTTCATGGGGCTTGCGGAACATGCCAATGAGAAGGCAGGAAGCCTGCCCTACGGCGTCCAGCGCCGTCTGGAGATCGTCCGGGCGCTGGCGACCAATCCTTCCGTGATTCTGCTGGATGAGCCTGCCGCCGGTATGAACCCCAGTGAGACAACCGAACTGATGCATCAGATACGGCGGATCCGGGATGCCTTCCACGTGGCCATTTTCCTGATCGAGCACGACATGAATCTGGTTATGAACGTGTGCGAGGCCATCGCCGTGGTGAATTACGGCCGGATCATTGCCAAGGGAACTCCTGAGGAGATTCAGGCGAATCCTGCGGTCATCGAGGCATACCTTGGCAAAGAGGAGGGGAAAGCAGATGCTGAAAATTGAAGACATGCACGTGTATTACGGCGCTATCCACGCGGTGAAGGGCGTGTCCTTTGAAGTCGGCGAGGGCGAGATCGTGGCGCTGATCGGCGCCAACGGCGCGGGCAAGTCCACCATCCTGAAGACGGTTTCCGGCCTGATGCATCCCCGCAGTGGCTCCATCCACTTCTGCGATCAGGATATCACCCATATGGAAGCCTATAAGCTTCTGCGTACCGGTCTGGCGCACGTCCCTGAAGGACGGCGGATTTTCCAGCAGATGACGGTTCAGGAAAATCTGGAAATGGGCGCTTACATCAAAAAGGATGTGTCCCAGAAAGATCTGGAGACGGTGTTCACCTACTTCCCCCGTCTGAAAGAGCGTCGCAAGCAGATTGCGGGAACCCTTTCCGGCGGCGAGCAGCAGATGCTGGCCATGTCCCGCGCTCTTATGAGCCACCCGAAGCTCATGATGCTGGACGAGCCGTCCATGGGTCTTGCGCCCATTCTGGTCGATCAGATTTTTGACATCATCAAGGAGCTGCACAAGGCCGGCACAACGATCCTTCTCGTGGAGCAGAACGCCCGGAAGGCGCTGCAGATTGCCGACCGTGCCTACGTTCTGGAAACCGGCAGCATCACCTTAAGCGGCACCGGCGCGGAGCTTGCCAGCTCTGACGCGGTGAAGAAGGCTTACCTCGGCGGTTAAAAATTGGACACCCCCTGCATAGGATAGGCAGGGGGTGTTTTTATGTGCCGGAAAAACCACCTGCATGGGTGCTGCTGCCTGTTCTTCGGACTGGGGCTGATCGTGGGGCATTGTGTTTCCAGCTGGTTCGTCTGCTGCTGCGGCGGGATCGCGCTTCTGGCGCTCGGTTTTTGCATTATGCGAAGAAGATGACATTCGTTTGTCATAAACTTGTCCGGCGTTGAATAGACTGTATCGACAACGTGGGATAAGGAGTGATCCAACTTGGAATTTGAGTTTCAGAAATCCGCCTGCCCCTGCATGGAAACGGTGCTGCGGGAGGTTCAGAATGTGGAGCAGACCCAGGAGATCAAGTTGTCCGACGGAATGCCGGACATCGGCAGAGTCCTTGCCGCATGGGGACAGACCATCCTCCGGGGGAAAGAATGGCGCAGCGACAGCGTCTCCTTTTCCGGCGGAATGATGGTCTGGATTCTCTATGCGCCGGAGGATGGCAGCGAGGAGCGGTGCATCGACGGCTGGATACCCTTCCAGATGAAGTGGGATCTGCCCGAACGGACGGAGGAGGGGAGCATCCGCATCCAGTGTCTCACCCGGTTTGTGGACGCCCGGTCGGTGTCCGCCCGGAAGCTGATGGTGCGTGTGGGAGTTGCCGCCATGGCGGAGGCCTGTGTGCCGAAGACGGCGGAAATCGCCGCCCCGGCGGAACCGATCGAGGGGGTGGAGCTGCTGACAAGCAGCTACCCGGTCAGAATGCCCAGAGAGGCCGGGGAAAAGGCGTTTGCGCTGGACGAAGAACTGACGCTTCCCGAATCCAGCCCATTGCCTGAGAAGCTGGTCTATTACTGCCTGCACCCCAGAATAACGGAGAAAAAGGTACTGTCCAACAAGGTGGTGTTCCGGGGAAACGGGAACCTCCACGTGCTTTACCGCTCGGAGGAGGGGCAGCTCCACGGATGGGACTTTGAGCTGCCTTTTTCCCAGCTGGCAGACCTTTCCGGGGAACACAGCGGCGACGCACAGGCGGACATCCTGCTAAGTCCCACCAGTCTGGAGCTGGAAGTGGACGACGAGGGACATATGCGCCTGAAATGCGGCATTGTAGGGCAGTATCTCATCTCTGACCGGGAAATGCTGACGCTGGCGGAGGACGCCTACAGCCCGGGACGGGAGCTGTCTGTGCAAATGGAAAATCTGGAAGTCCCCGCCATTCTGGAAAGCCGCCGGGAAACCGTCTACGGCGAGCAGAGCATTCCCGCAGAGGCCAACCTGACGGCGGACGTCAGCTTCCTCGTGGACTTCCCACGGCAGCGCAGGACTCAGAAGGGCGTGGAAATGGAGATCCCCGGCTCGTTTCTGGTGCTGTATTATGGCGAGGACGGCATTCTGCATTCCGCCACAGCCCGCTGGGAGGGGCAGTGTATCCTGAATGCGGATGAAAACACCGTGATAACGGCAATTCCCATGCCGCCGGAACAGATGCAGGCCAGTCTTGGAAGCGGCAGCGTGACCGTCAAGGGGGAAGTCCCTCTGGAAATGACGTCGGAAAGCAGTCGGGGCTTCTCCATGATCACCGGCGTGGAGCTGGGTGAGGAAAAGGAGCCGGACGCGAACCGGCCGTCGCTGATCCTGCGCAGAGCGGGGAATGGCCGCCTGTGGGACATTGCCAAGGAAAGCGGCTCCACCATGGACGCCATCCGCAAGGCAAACGGCCTTCAGGAGGAACCGGCGGCAGGGCAGATGCTGCTGATTCCGGTATCATAAGTAATGTACGCCGCCCCGGAGAAATCGGGGCGGCACTTTTCGCCTGCGAAAAGAGAAAATATGGAAGAAAATTTTCTTGTAGCAGTTGACAAGAAGTGATATAATAATTCTTAGAGAATTTTATACAGAAGGTGTTTTTTATGACAAAAATTGATATTTTCTCCGGCTTCCTCGGCGCGGGCAAGACGACCCTGATCAAAAAGATGATCGCCGAAAGCTACAAGGGGCAGAAGCTGGTGCTGATCGAGAACGAGTTCGGCGAGATCGGCATTGACGGCGGCTTTTTGCAGGATTCCGGCATCAACATCACCGAGATGAACTCCGGCTGCATCTGCTGCTCTCTGGTGGGCGATTTTGGCAAGGCGCTGAAGAAGGTCATTGCTGAGTACCATCCCGACCGTATTCTGATCGAGCCGTCCGGCGTGGGCAAGCTGTCCGACGTCATCGCCGCTGTGAGCAAGGTGACGAATGACGAGGTCACGCTGGGCTACACCGTGGCCGTGACCGACGCGGGCAAGGTCAAGGTGTATATGAAGAACTTCGGCGAGTTCTACAACAACCAGATCGAAACCGCCTCCACCATCATCCTGTCCCGTACCGATTCCATCCCCCAGAGCAAGCTGGACGCGGCCGTTGCCATGCTGCGGGAGCATAATTCCGTTGCCACCATCGTCACCACCCCTTGGGGCGAGCTGACGGGCGAGCAGCTGATCGAGGCGCTGGAAGGCAAGGCGTCCGTCGCGGCGGAGTTGGCGAAGATGGAGATGGAGCGGCTGGCAGAAGAGGACGAGGAAGAAGACCATCATTGCTGCCACCACCATCACGACGATGATGACGATGACGACGAGCACGATCATCACTGCTGCCATCACCATCATGATGACGACGATGATGAGGATGAACACGACCATCATCACCATCACGATGATGACGAGGATGAGCATGACCATCACTGCTGCCACCATCATCACGACGACGATGAGGACGAGCATGAGCATCACCATCATCATCACCACGCCGACGAGGTGTTCACCTCCTGGGGCGTAGAGACCGCCAAGAAGTTCGACAAGGCGGCCATTGAAGCGGCGCTGCATGAGCTGGATTCCGGCAAGTATGGCACCATCCTCAGAGCGAAGGGTATCCTGCCCGCCGTGGACGGCACTTGGATTCACTTTGACTATGTTCCCGAGGAATGCAACGTCCGTACCGGCAGCGCCGACATCACCGGCAAGCTTTGCGTCATCGGCTCCAAGCTGGATGAAGCGGGCGTAGCCGCACTGTTCGGGGTGTAAACATGGTGCAGATTCCCGTATATGCCTTTACCGGCTTTCTGGATTCCGGTAAGACCAAGTTCATTCAGGAGACGCTGGAGGACGAGCGCTTCAACGCGGGCGAACGGACGCTGCTGCTGGTGTTTGAGGAAGGGGAGGAGGAGTATGATTTCTCCACCTACCCCCACAAGAACGTGTATCTGGAAACCCTGGATCAGCAGACCGTCACCACCAAGGAGCTTCAGGCGCTGGCGAAAAAGTACAGGGCGGAGCGCGTGGTTGCCGAGCTGAACGGTATGCAGCAGGTGGGCGACCTGTATATGCGCTTCCCGGAGAACTGGGCGGTTGCTCAGGAGGTCATGTTCGCCGACTCCACCACCATCATGGCTTACAACGCCAATATGCGCAATCTGGTGATGGACAAGCTGGTGGGCGCCCAGATGGTGGTGTTCAACCGGCTGGAAAAAGGCGCGGACGTCATGCCCCTGCACAAGCTGGCCCGGGCGGCCAACCGCCGCATCGACATTCTGTACGATTACACCGACGGTTCCACCTCTTACGATGATATCGAAGACCCGCTGCCCTTTGACATCAACGCCCCTGTCATTCAGGTGAAGGACGAGGACTATGCCCTGTTTTACCGGGATGTGTCCGAGGAGCCGAAGAAGTACGACGGCAAGACCGTCAGCTTCAAGGGTCAGGTGGCCATGCTCCGCCGGGACAAGAACGGTATATTTGCCCCCGGCCGGTTCGTGATGACCTGCTGTGTGGAGGACATCCAGTTCTGCGGCATTCCCTGCCGGTACGATCAGGCGGGGACGCTGGAACCCCGTTCATGGGTCATGGTCACAGCAAAGATCACGGCGGAAAAGCACCCCCTGTACAAAGGGGAGGTTGGCCCTGTCCTGACGGCGCTGGAGGTCACAAAGAACGCCCAGCCCGCCGACCCGGACGTTGCGACGTTCTGATTAAAAAGTCCCCTCTTCTTAGAGGGGACTTTTTTGAACAAAATTTCGCAAAAAAGTTGATGCAATTTTGCCGGGGATATGATATAGTGTAAGAAAGAAAGCAGCTAACGCAGGAAAGGGCATCCATATGTATCAACCACTCGCCGATCTTTTGCGGCCGCAGACGCTGGACGAGGTCTACGGTCAGGAGCATATTCTGGGCAAGGGCGCAGTGCTGCGCCGCCTGATCGATTCGGGCAACATCCCCAATATGGTGTTCTACGGCCCCAGCGGCACGGGAAAAACCACCGTCGCCAATATCATCGCCAAGCAGACCAACCGCACCCTCTACAAGCTCAACGCCACCACCGCTTCCACGGCAGACATCAAGGAGATCGTGGCGCAGCTGGACACCTTCATGGCTCCCAACGGGGTACTGCTGTATCTGGACGAAATTCAGTCCTTCAACAAAAAGCAGCAGCAGTCCCTGCTGGAGCACATCGAAAACGGCAAGATCACCCTGATCGCTTCCACCACGGAAAATCCCTATTTTTATGTGTTCAACGCGATCTTAAGCCGCTCCACCGTCTTTGAATTCAAGCAGATCTCCGCGTCCGCCGCCTTGCAGGCGGTACGACGGGCGGTTTCCTTCATGGAGCAGCGCACCGCGCTGACTGCCGTTCCCGAAGATGGGGCGCTGGAATACATCGCGTCCTCCTGCGGCGGCGACCTGCGCAAGGCCATGAACGCGGTGGAGGTGCTGTTTTCCGCGGGGATTCCTCAGGACGGGAAACTCCCCTTGACGCTGGCGGACGCCAAAGAGGTCACCCAGAAAAGCGCCCTCCGCGCCGATCGGGACGGAGACAACTATTATGACCTGCTGTCCGCGCTCCACAAGTCCATCCGCGGCTCCGACCCGGACGCCGCCTGCCACTATCTGGCAAGGCTTCTGGAGGCCGGGCAGATGCCCTCCGCCTGCCGCCGCCTGATGTGCATCGCAGCGGAGGACGTGGGGCTGGCCTATCCTCAGATCCTGCCCATCGTCAACGCCTGCGTGGACATGGCGCTGAAGCTGGGAATGCCGGAAGCGCGGCTTCCGCTGGCGGATGCCGCCGTGCTGATGGCCACCAGTCCAAAGTCCAATTCTGCCTATCTTGCCATTGATGCGGCGCTGGACGACGTGCGCAAGGGAAAGTCCGGGGATTTCCCCCGGCACTTGCAGAACGTCCACGCGGATACCTACACCATGGAGCGGGAACAGGGGTATCTCTACCCCCACAACTACCCAAACCATTGGGTGAAGCAGCAGTACCTGCCGGACGAACTGGTGGGCGCGCATTATTACGAGTACGGCCCCAACAAGCTGGAGCAGGCGGCGAAGCAGTACTGGGACAGCATCAAAAAGGAGTAAGACATGGACATTCGCGTCAACGACATTCTCGTCATGAAAAAGCCCCACCCCTGCGGGGAAAAGCGCTGGCTGGTTCTGCGCACCGGCGCAGACTTCCGCCTGCGGTGCCTGGGCTGCGGCCACGAGCTGATGACACCCCGGTTCAAGGCAGAAAAAAATATCCGCTCCGTGGAGCGGAAGGAGACCTCCGACAGCTAATGTCGGAGGTTTTTCGTTCCCCGCCGCCGATGCCGCCGAAAGGACGGCGGGGTGGGGGAAACTTGCGGCGGACGGGGGACATGGTTGCGACCGACTTTTCCCGGGAGAGGGGGTATACTTTTGCCATACCGGCTGGAGGTGATGCGTTGAAAATCTATCTGGACTTGGTGGTAATCCTGAACTTTCTGGTGGATTTTTTGCTGCTTTTGGGGACAAACCGTTTATCAGGCTTTCCGGCGTCGCCCCTCCGGGCGGCGGCAGCGGCGGCGCTGGGGGCGGTCTACAGCGGGGTGTGCATGATGCCCCGGATGCGGTTCCTGGGAGGGCTGCTGTGGCGGATCGTCAGCCTTGCCGGGATGGCGGTCATCGCCTTCGGCTGGGACAAAAGCGCATGGAAGCGCAGCGGCGTGTTCGTGCTTCTCAGTATGGCGCTGGGCGGCGCGTCACTGAGCATCGGCCATGGGAATTTTCTGACGCTGGTGCTGACCGCCGGAGGCGTGTGGGCGCTGTGCATCGTGGCCTTCGGCGGACGGGTGGGGGGCAGAGAGTACGTCCCGGTGGAGCTGACCTATGGCGAGAAAACTGTCAGCATCGTCGCCCTGCGGGATTCCGGGAACACTCTGCGCGACCCTGTTTCCGGGGAGCAGGTGCTTGTGGTTTCGGGGGAGGTTGCGGAAAGACTGACGGGTCTGACGCAAGACCAGCTCCGCGCGCCTCTGAAAACTTTGATGTGCCGCCCGATTCCGGGGCTTCGCCTGATCCCCTACCGGGCAGTGGGGCAGGCGGGGGATATGCTGCTGGCCATGCGTTTTGACGGGGTGAAAATCGGCAGTCGGATGCAGAGCGCCGTGGTGGCCTTTGCGGCGGAAGGACTTGGCAGAGGAGACGTATATCAGGCACTGACAGGAGGGGTCATATGAAGCTGTTGGACATTTTGCGCAAGCTGGGACTGATCCGGGAGAACGGCATTTTTTACATCGGGGGCAGCGATGTGCTTCCTCCTCCGCTGAAGGGGTCGGAGGAGCTGTTGACGCTTCAGGCGCTGGAACAGGGGGACGAGGACGCGCGGCAGCGGCTGGTGGAGCACAATCTCCGACTGGTGGTGTACATCGCCCGGCGGTTCGAGAACACCGGCGTCAATCTGGAAGATCTGATCTCCATCGGAACCATTGGTTTAATTAAGGCCATCAGCACCTACAGGCTGGACAAGAAGATCAAGCTGGCGACCTACGCCTCCCGGTGCATTGAAAACGAAATCCTCATGTACATCCGCAAAACCGCCAACCAGAAGACGGAGGTGTCTCTGGACGAACCCATCAACATGGATTGCGACGGCAACGAGCTGCTGCTATCCGACATTCTCGGCACCGACGAGGACATGATCATGCGGCCGCTGGAAGATGACGTGGACATCTGCGTTCTGCGGCAGGCGCTCCGCGACCTGCCCGACCGGGAGCGGGAGATCGTGCTGATGCGCTTCGGTCTGGAAGGGCGGCGGGAGCTGACCCAGAAGGAGGTGGCGCAGAAAATGGGTATTTCCCAGTCCTACATTTCCCGGCTGGAAAAGCGGATCATGCTGCGGCTGAAAAAAGAATTTCTCCGTCAGACAAGCTGCGCTTGATTTTTTGGAATCGGTATGGTATAATCGATAAAAGAATTATCGATATGATTTTGTATCGATTGCAAAGAGGTTATTATGGAAGAGAAAAAGGTTTCAAAATCGGTTCTGAAACGTCTGCCGGGGTATCTGGCGTACCTGAAAAATATGCCGGAAAATGCCCCTGCCCATATTTCCGCCACGGCGCTGGCCAACGCTCTGGGAATGGGAGAGGTGCAGGTCCGCAAGGATCTGGCCATGGTCTCCGACGGCGGACGCCCCAAAATCGGCTATCTGCGGGAGACTCTGATCGACGATATTGAGCAGTTCCTGGGGTACGACAACACCACCGATGCCGTGCTGATCGGCGCGGGCAAGCTGGGTCAGGCGCTGATGGGCTACAGCGGCTTTGACGAGTACGGTCTGAACATTCTGGCGGCCTTTGACGCAAGCCCCAAGGCGGAAAAGACCGAGGAAGGCAAGCCCATTTATCACATTTCCCAGCTGGCCCATTTCTGCCGCACCCACAAGGTGCTGATGGGCATTATCACCGTCCCGGCGGAGGCGGCGCAGCAGGTGGCCGACCAGCTCATTGCCGGGGGGATCAAGGGCATCTGGAATTTTGCCCCTACCCATCTGGACGTGCCGCCCAATATTCTGGTGCAGTATGAGAACATGGCGACATCTCTTGCGGTGCTGTCCGTACATTTGCAGGCACAGATCAAGGAAGAAAAGGAAGTCAGGAAGTAATCGGAAGAAATCTGCCCTGCGTTGCAATGGGCGGGGTGCATCAGACAGTTGACAGGCACAGCGGAATAATCCGCTGTGCCTCAGACCGTCGAGAAACCCCAGTTTTGCATCAGGCAAAACTGGGGTTTTGAGCGT
>ENA-OYWS01000483-OYWS01000483.1-human-gut-metagenome-genome-assembly--contig:-NODE-483-length-19262-cov-34.909564_pt1 | contig 19262 bp, 14 predicted proteins | sample MGYA00244813_ERZ653402 | MGnify/ENA primary metagenome ERZ653402 (study PRJEB26926, sample SAMN06165021) | human gut metagenome | biome: ENVO:00009003; feature: ENVO:2100002; material: ENVO:00002003...
TCCGTTTCCTCCACACATTGGAGAACATGGGTCCTTCACCAGAGCCAAACTTGACTGTACTCTATAGCTCTCGCTTGCCAAAGGCATTCAAGCACTACGCTTCTCTGATTTCTGTAAAGACAAGCTCTATCCAGTATGAGAACGATGACGTAATGCGTCCAGTTTGGGGTGACGACTATAGCATCTGCTGCTGTGTATCAGCTACACAGACAGGTAAGGAAATGCAGTTCTTCGGTGCACGTGCCAACTTGGCTAAGTGCTTGACCTACGCTGTATCTGGCGGTGTTGACTCAAAGACACGCGAGCAGTGCGGTCCTAAGTATCGCGCCGTTGAGGGTGATGTATTGACATACGAGGAGTTCATGCCACGTTTCATGGATATGATGGACTGGTTGGCTGGCGTTTATGTGAAGACATTGAACCTCATCCACTACATGCACGATAAGTACTTCTACGAGGCAGCAGAGTTGGCGCTCATCGATACAGATGTTCGTCGTACTTTCGCTACAGGTATCGCTGGTTTCAGCCACGTAGTTGACTCTATCTCAGCTATCAAGTATGCCAAGGTAAACATCGTCCGTGATGAGACCGGTTTCCCTCTCAGCTTCAAGACCGAGGGCGACTTCCCACGTTATGGTAACGATGATGAGCGTGCTGATGAGATTGCAGTATGGTTGCTCAAGACCTTCATGAACATGATCAAGAAGCATCATACATACCGCAATTCTGAGCCTACTACATCTATCCTGACTATCACATCAAATGTAGTATACGGTAAGTATACCAGCAACATGCCTGATGGTCGTCCAGCCGGTGCTCCATTGGCTCCAGGTGCTAACCCATCTTACGGTGCAGAGAAAAACGGTCTTTTGGCTTCATTGAATTCAGTAGCTAAGTTGCCATACGAGTATGCTCTCGATGGTATCTCTAATACTCAGACCATCAGTCCAGGTGCTCTCGGTCACAACGATGAGGAGCGTGCCCAGACATTGGTAGGTGTATTGGATGGTTACTTCAACCAGGGTTCTCACCACCTGAACGTGAACGTATTCGGTATCGACAAGCTCAAGGATGCGATGGAGCACCCAGAGAAGGAAGAGTACCAGAACTTCACCATCCGTGTGAGTGGTTACGCTGTTAAGTTCATCGACTTGACACGTGAGCAGCAGCTCGACGTAATCGCTCGTCAGGCTCACGAGAGACTCTAAGGAAGTGAAGAATGAAGAGGGAAGAATTCTCTTGTCTCTTTGTAACATATAGATTGCCCGCTAGATTTTCTTTCCGAGGATATTTAGCGGGCATTTTAGCTTATTTAACTGCAAATTTAAACTTGGTATTGAAAAAAGTGCTATCTTTGCGGTATGAAACTAAATAATGAACAAAAGAAAGCCCTTTATGAAGAGGGTTACAAATTCTGTTTTGATGTTGTCAAGCTCATTCTTGGTGGTGTCATTTTTGCAGGAATTATGCAAGATAATATAGATAGAACTAGGTTGTATGCTTGGGGCGTTTTCTTTATGGTCTTGATAGTTGCATTAGGAATGTATTTTATAATAAAGTCTAAAAATAAAAAGAAATAATTATGGATTTAGTTGATTTTTTGGGTGTCGTCACTGCTCTTATAGTCGTTCCTGGGCTTGCTTTTATTCTTTGGGATAATTACCAAGAAAAGAAAGTTGGCGCATGAAGGGTTTTGTTCACAGCATAGAGAGCTTTGGTTCTGTAGATGGACCAGGCATCAGATTTTTGATTTTCCTGCAAGGTTGTCCGATGCGCTGCCAGTTCTGCCATAACCCGGATTCATGGAAGATGGGGGTAGGAGAAGAGTGGAGTGCCGATGACCTGCTGGATAAAGCAGAGCGATTCAAGAGTTATTGGGGTGACAAGGGCGGTATTACTGTAAGCGGTGGAGAAGCCCTGATGCAGATAGACTTTCTCATCGAACTTTTCGAGAAAGCCCATCAGCGTGGCATCAACACTTGTCTTGATACATCAGCGCAACCATTTAGGAAAGAGGGTGCTTTCTTCGATAAATTCGAGCGTCTGATAACCGTCACCGATACTGTTCTTCTTGATATCAAGCATATCAACGATGAAGAGCATCGTAAACTCACCCGCCATTCTAATGTAAACATACTGGATTGTGCACGATATTTAAGCGAGATACACAAACCAGTATGGATTCGTCACGTCCTGATTCCAGGTATTACCGACAAGGATGAATACCTCTATCAGCTGCGCGATTTCCTCTCAACACTCTCTAATATTGAGCGTATAGATGTCTTACCCTATCATACGATGGGTATCTACAAGTATGAGAAACTAGGTATTGCCTACCCGCTGGAAGGCATAGATCCTCCTACTAGTGATCGCATTGCTCATGCAGAAGCAATCTTGCAAGAGGCACTTTAGCCTCTTGCAAGACTGCTTAGATGAGCGTCTAGCGAACTGGTGAGACGGGCTTTGATGATAGGCTTTGTGATGTAGTCGTTTACTCCAAGCTCGTAGCATTCATCCACATTATCCTTGTTGCTTAACAGGGAAACCACGATGATGACCATTTCACTTTTCGAGTATTTAGAGCGTACATGGTCTATTACGTCCCACCCATTTACATGTGGCATCATCAAGTCGAGCAGTATCACGTCCGGCTTGAATGAGTCAATCAGTTCAATGGCTTCTTTTCCGCCATTTGCAGTTTTCACGTCGATGTCGAAGTCCTTTATCATTTCAGAGATAGTTTTAATATTTTCTGAAATATCATCGACGATTAGCACTTTGTTCTTTTCCATTTTTCACTGGTTATTATATAGGTTCTTTCCGATCTTGAAGATCTAGTTTCTTGGCTTGTGAATGCCGTAGATGTCGCATATGAATCCTTTATCAGTGATTAGGGTGTTCATATCGATACTGTCGAACATCTTGTGATGAGTACCGATTACCACAATCTGATACTCTTTTTCCAGAACTTTAGGATCATCTGTCACCTTGATGTTATATTCTTCTTTTACTTCCTTTACATCTACCAATGGATCGTAGAGTGTGGTTTTGTAACCTGCTCCTACCAGGTTGATATAGAGATCGGCTACTTTTGTGTTTCTGATATCATCGCTGTCTGGCTTGAACGAGAAGCCGAGAATCAGCACGTTAGTCTCCGGAGCCTTGAACTTTCTGCTTTCAGATGCATTCTTTATCTTTCCTGCCATCCATACAGCCATCTGCTCGTTAACCTCGCGGGCTGTAGAGAGCAGCGATGGTACCACGTCAACCTCCTGTGCCTTGTTAATCAGGTAGTATGGGTCTACCGCGATGCAGTGGCCGCCAACGAGTCCTGGAGTAGCTGGCACGAAGTTCCATTTAGTGCTTGCTGCCGCCGTTACGTCTTCGATGTTGATGTTCATCTTGTCGAAAATCTTTTCCATCTCGTTGAAGAAGGCTATCTGCACGTCTCTCTGGCAGTTCTCCATCAGTTTACATGCCTCTGCTATTTTGATACTCTTCGCCTTGTAGGTGCCATGGGTAAGTACTGAAGCATAGAGACTGTCGATGATAGCTGCTGCTTCGGGTGTAGAACCGCTGGTAACCTTCACGATGTTCTCGATGGTATGAACAGTATCGCCCGGGTTGATGCGCTCTGGCGAGAAGCCTACAAAGAAACTCTGGTTCAACTTCAATCCTGATGTAGATGCCAGTAATGGAGCGCAGACCTCTTCTGTCAGACCTGGGTAAACGGTACTCTCGTAGACTACGATATCACCTTCTTTCAGAATCTTGCCAACCTCAGCTGTAGCATTGCGCACGCAACTGATGTCTGGCTTGTTCGATTTGTTAACCGGTGTCGGTACAGCTATGATATACACATTACACTTCTTCAGGTCATCAACATTGCTGGTCAGTTTCAGTCCCTGTTCCAATGCCTTGCATACAGTTTTGTTGTCTGTCATTGTACTTTTGGCTAACTTGGCTACCTTCTCAGCTTTGATGTCATAACCCCATGTATCGTATTTCTTTGAGAATAAGCATGCCAGTGGAGTACCAACATACCCTAATCCTATTACTCCAATCTTAAACTCAAAAGACTTGTTTATCATATACTATATTGTTTATGTTTTATAATGTTATTTCTTTTATTGGGAGCTCCCTGCTGTGTTTGCGTTACAGCAAGTAACTCGGGTATTTTAGATTCCTTCAAGCTGAGCATAGCGCGAAGTCTTCTCAGGGTTCCATGCGTCCTTGTAAGAACGTCGGAAGAAGATTTCTTGCAGATGAGCCGACAGACGGGCGATACGCAGGAAATAACCTGTATAAGGTGACATCAGTGGCAGATATCTGTAGAGGAACCACACGTCTTTCTTTCTTTCTGAAACCATCAGCACCAGGAGGAAGGCAAGCTGCGAGAAGCATACTCTGATAAAGTAGCCCAGCGCCAGCACCTCGATGATGTGCGTGTTAAACGTGATGGCGAGCTTGATGATATACCACAACCACAGGAAATTGAGGAAGCAGTCGAAAACCACACTCTCCATGTTGGATAACCAGTTAAGGATACTCCAGTTCTTTGTAGGCAACAGAATGTCGGCATGCTTGCGGAGACGGAATCTTACGAGCGAGCGCGACCATCTGATGCGCTGATGATACAGCTTGTACCATTTGGTAGGAACATTGGTCATACAGATGGCATCTTCGGCAAATTTCACTTTATATCCGGCTTTGCGGATCTTCTGTGTCAGGTCACCGTCCAGTCCCGGTCCTATGTCCCAATAGCCCACTTCCTTCAGCGTCTTTCTTTCGAAGGCTCCGAATGCTCCCGAAATGATGTGGTAGATACCCAGTTCGCTGGTTACGATACGTCCCACCTGTATTCGCTTCAGGTATTCGAAAGCCTGCAGCGATGAGCAGATGGTCTCCTTGTAGTTGCGCACTTTCACACATCCGCCTACGCCCTTTACCATTCCGTCGATGTAGAAGGGAAGTAGGATTTTCTCCAGTGCATCACGGTCGAGCGAAGAGTCGGCATCCAGGCATACGATGTATTTGCCTTTTGCCATCTGGGCTCCATAGTTGCTGGCGGCAGCTTTACCGCCTCTTGTATCCAACCTCAGGTAGTGGGTGATATACCCGGCTCGGTAGAGGTCGTTACAAATCAGTTTGGTGTCGTCGTCGCTACCATCGTCTACCACGATGATTTCGTAGTTGCGGTAGGTTTGCTCAGCCAGCGAGTTCACCATTTTGAATATATGTTTTCCTTCGTTCTTTCCCGGTACGAGGATGCTGATAAGCGGATTCTCGCGGTACAGGAAGTACTTGGCATATTCTTTCTCTTTATCTATCTGGTTTCTCTTCATCAGTCGGTTTCCGATTACGAGATATTCCAGGATATAATATCTTGGCATCTCGATGAAGAAGAGGAACCAGTAGGTATTCACGATACTGCTAAACGATAGCGTGCTGATCCAGTCGAAGAAATCGTTCAGATGTTCTGCTATGCTAAACATACGCTTTTCCCTTTCTTCTTGATGGCTTATCTCAGCACGGTGAGCGCCAAGAGGGCCATGATTATGAGTATACCTGCGATGGTGACAAGGATGGCAACAAGTTTCTTGTAGAGTACGATGCGCTTCTGTATCTTGTCGTTTTCATCTTCCTTCGGCTCCGTATCAAGCAGCTCTTCCTGCGGTTGCACCTCTTTCTCTTCTTCCTTCATCAGAGGTTCCTCTGAGTAGCGGCAGTAGTCGTCTGGAGTCATATCCACATATTGCAGTTTGTTGAAGAACTCGTCATAGTTGTTGGCGATGGTCTTCGCCTTGGTTTCCAGCATGCTGCAGATAATCTCGTCCGGTTCTATTGAGTTGGCCACCTTTCTGATGGCTACCGACATCTCCTTGCTCAGTTTCTGCTGAGCCTCTTCCACCGTTTCTCCCTGCTCATAGAGGGTAGAGGATATGTAGAAGATATTGTTGTAGTAAGACACCTTGTGATTGGAGAAGATTCTACAGAGCTTGCCCTGTATGCTTTCCTTTATCTTTACGGTATCCTTGTTTTCATCTATAATCCATATCTTGCCTACCATGACCGAGAGTTCATCCTTGCGGTAGGTTTCCATCAGTTGGCGTCGCAGTCGGTTCATCAGCAGATAATATTCCATGAAGTTATCATAGATGTTCACCATGTTGTTGAACATGATGTTGCCGCTGGTCAGTGTTCTGATTCCTTCTTCCGTTATCTCGTAGTCCTCTACGTCTCGTGGCACCAGGGCATTTACCGGAAAGGTGCTCTCGCAGTAGCAGCAGGTTGCCTTGGTGATAGGCGAGGTAAACGAGTTCTCGCAGTCGTTGCAGGTATATACCACGGCTGGTCTGTCATAGTCAACACCGATGTGGCGCAGTTTCTTGTGACACTTCGGACAGATGAGCATACCGCCCACATTGTAGCTGCTTTCCGGCGATACGTTGGCGCAGCTGAAGTGGTGGATGATGTTCTGTATCTTCAGGTTCGAACTTCCGCACTTCGGACAGCACTCCGTATAGAGCAGGTGAGAGTGGTTACACTTAGGGCAGAGGTGCTCCTTGAGCAGGAAGCGGTGAATGCGCAGTGCTCCGAACTCCACCATAGTGTCGATGAACATGAACATCTCGTTGAGATGGAAGAGACTCATACTGTGATAGTGCTCGAAGATTGGGTTGATATATCCCAAAGACGATTTCTCCAGCAGTCGGTGTCCCATGATTCGCTGGTCTCTTGAGAGCAGGTATTTCAGGATGTTGGCAAAGATCTGGTTAGGCTGTGTAGGACGGCTTGTTTCGCTTTTTACACCAAACTTCTGTCTTGCCAGCTTGATTTTGTCAATAATCTCATATACCTTTTCATTGTTCATGTCGCTCACATAGGCATCGACGATATAGTCGATGATCTGTCCCTTTCCCGATAACGCCGTATTGACGAATATCGGTTTGTAGCTACATTTCCACGATAAGATTGGACTGGCTCCAAACAGTATAGCATGGAACGCACGCTCACTCTTCGTATTGATGTAAATACAATCGAAGTAGTCGGGCTGGATGTCCGGTGTCGAGTCGATATCTATATAGCTATCGATGGTGAGCACCATATCTCCACGTTTATTTCTTCTAAGTCCAATCATTCTTTATTTCTTTTGTTCTTGATGATTATTGGTGTCGCTCGAAATCATGTTGCTTCGCTTCACGTTTTCGTTCTTGCCCACTGGGACGGTGTACATCGGCAGCGGCTTCGGATCGAGCATGGCACCAATCTTGTTCACTCTTATTCTTACCGGCAGTCTGTTGCTCATTACCCATGCCGGAACTCTCTGGTTCGGGTTCAGGGTGAAGACGGCAACCACTGCGTTGGCATCATGCGAGAAGTTACTCTGCAGATGCTTTGGTATTTCCTCTACTCTCAGACCCACCATCTGCAACTTAGCCTTCAGTTCCAGGTCTTTGTTGATGATGATGTCTGCATCGTCAGGGCTTTCCATATACTTCACCATGTCGTTGGGTACGTATGCGATTACGCCCAGATGACAGTCTGCATAGTCGGTGTGCTGGATAACCATCACCTCCTCGCTTTTGAACACCAGTGTCTTGTCGCTCACATTGATTTTTGAGATGAAGGCATCGGCTGGTGCACAGCAGTAGTGTATCAGACCAGGGTTGTATATGCTGGTGTTGGAGTAAGGCATGGAAGCATTTGTCGTGCCGGCTCCTCTGCGGCTCATGAAGTTATAGGTGGTGTTCTTAGCCTGTGCGTAGATTTCCACCTTCTTAGCCTGCTTTCTCAGTTCTTCTTCTACCTCGGCAATCTCGGCATCCAGTTCATTTCGCTTGGTGTTGTCGGTAAGGCCGTAGTAGATGTCCGAACTTTCAGATGCTTTCTGTTTTTTCAGTTCGGCAAGTCGGGTACGCAATACAGGAATCTCCTGCTGTGCGAGTTTAGCCTGTACCTCCATGTCGTGAGTCTCCTTTACGGCTGAAGGCAGAATGTTCGGGTCGTATTGGTTCACAATGTTACCTAGCAGTACATAAGAGTAGAGCGTATCTCCCTTATGCACCACTTCACCCATTTCTTTGTTCACCTTAAGGATATAGATGTCGTCAACGGCACTGATATGGTTTTCATCGAGGGTTATATAACCGTCGAAGGTTGCCCATATCATACGAGTGACAATATAGTAGGCGGCAAGCACGATAACCAGCAGGAAGATCAGGGCAAAGATAATCTGCTGTCTGGCAAGGCGGTGACCCTGCGTCTTCAGCAAGTCTGCCATCGCCTGTTCTTGTGGCGTGCCATTATATTGGAATTCATTCATATTCTAGTTTCCTTACATTCAAAGTTCTATTTCTTTGAAGATGTTGTTGTTGTCATAGATGCTCACGGCTTTCTCGATATTGATGATAGCGAGTGCCCGGTTCTGCATCAGTTTGTACATACGCTCCATACTTTCCAGGAGTCCCGTATATTCGTCCATACGCATCAGATAGTTGTATCCCTGTTTCTGGTTCTGGTAGGCAAACCGCCGCATTTCTATATATTTGCCGGTCTGGTCTATATGGAAAGCCTCGGTGGCTATAGCCTTGTTCAGGTTGTCTATCTTCTTGAGCAGGATGCCTACCGACTGTTTTATTTCCTTCACATCGGTACCGCGGCTGCTGCGTATGATTTCCTTCTGGGTCTCCAGTGCCTGTCGTTTGCGTGGCGTTTCGTTCCAGATAGGAATGGTGAATCTCACGCCCACGTCGGCATTGTTCGAAATCTTGTTGTTGCTCTGCCAGTAGCTCGACCATCTTGCGAATGGTGTGAGTCGGGTAGTGCTTAAATAGTTGGTCAGCTTGCTGTCGTTGTCAGCAATCTGTTCTTTCACCATCATGATGCGTGCATCCAGACTTTCCTGGTTCAGATGGTTCCAGAGGGCTGTTGTGTCTACCACAATCTTGGTTGGTTTGATGCGGTAGATAGGCTTGTTGCTGATATCTCTGTCTGTGCAGAGCACGGAGATGTCGTATTCAGCCTCCAACTTTTCGTTCATCACTTTCAGCATCTTGTCGTTGCTGATTCGGTCTTTTTCCAGCATAAACTGGTACGCTTCGTTCATGATGTCGAGGTTGTCCAGTCTGTGTGCTATGACAGTACCGATATAGAAATTATATTGTTCGGTCAGCTCATCGGCTGCCTTTTCATAGATGTCTGCAGTTTGGCGCTTTTTTATTTGCAAGCGGTCGAGTTCATTGGCAAGAGCAATTTTTGTTCTTTTCTCCTTGCCTTGGTAGAACTTCGAGTTGATGATGTTCCAACCCAGTTCGGCTTGAACCTTCATCTTATATTTTGATACCTCTTTTGCGTCGTCTTCATCAGAATCGAAGTACGCGTCAGGTCGGGCATAAACCTGTCCGGTCACTTCCAGACCGTTGTGTCTGTTGAGCGCTAGGTGCTCATGTGCAGTTTTCGACCAGAACAGAGAGTCGGTCTTATTGATATCAGCGTGATGCTGTTTATTGAGTCCCAGTTCTATGACTGGTGCTTTTACCCATATAGGGTTTTTGATGAGAGTGTCGAGTTGTGCGAAGCGCTGTTTGAAGTGTCTGAGCACGTTGTTGTTTTTCAGATTTTCATATACGAGCATTTTAGGGCTAAAGCTCTTTTTCTTCAGCTGTTGCTGCCTTTGAGCCTGAGACACAGTGCTTTGTCCTCCGAGTGTGATGAGGAGAGCAGTAGTCGTATATAGTATCAAATTTTGCTTCATTGTTTTTGGGTTTAAACACTATGAATGCAGCCGCAAGCTGTTGCAGCTGCATTCAACTAGTGTTTGTTTGTATTTACTTGAAAATACGATAGTTTCGCATTCTCTTTTACTTATTGTTTACTGCTTTGTGTTAACGTCGGCGCTGCTTGCGCCATTGTCAATGAGCTGATAAACCTGCAGTCTCTTCTGTCCGTAAGCTACATATATGTATCCATTGTAAACTGTAATGTAGTTAGCTGACTTACCTTCCTGCTTGTGAGCAATAGTCTCAGGAGCACCAGCCTCCAATGTGCCAGCCTTCAAAACTACTATACCGTAAGAACCGTAAGCAATGTAGACCTTGCCGTCATCACCAACGTATACGCCATTTGCGTATGCCTTGTAAGCTCCAACCTTGCCTTCCTTGCTGTCCTGGATGATAGGGCTAGGCATCTGGTAGTGACCAAGCACTGCACCAGTGTTCAAGTCGTAGCAGTAGAGACCTGCTGCACCAAGGCAAACATAGATCTTGCTGTTCTTTACAACGATAGAGTTCTTACCATAGTGTGGCAATACTGCAGGAGTCTTAATAGTGAGGATAGGGTCTGAGCTCATCTTTGCATCTCTGTTTCTAACCTCCAACTGAGCATTGATAGATTCCTTAACTGCCTCTGTAGGATTTGTTTTCTCGTTGTATTTAGCCTGCTCTGTGAATACCAATGTAACAATCTTGCCATCACCGATAGCTACGTGCTTTGCCTTACCTGGTTTGTCAACCTTCTCAATCTCATTCAATGTCTCAGGATCGTATGTTACGTATCCCTTAGTAGTCATGACAATGAATCGCTTGCTCTTGTTATCGTATACGATGCAGTTTTCATCAGTTGCCTTCTCATTTGCATCCAGAGGAAGCAAATTCAATGGTTGGATAGTCTTGCTTTCACCATCCTCTGTAACGATAGTCTTTGGGGCGGTATTGAGCAAACCACCTTGTGCAATGTCAATGTAACCTAATACACCAGCTTTCTTGTAGTGGTTACCTACTACGTATATTTGCTTTGCATCGCCCTCATGGTAAACCATCAAGTGGTTCCAATCAACGTAACCATCCTTGTCGTATACATACTGGAGGAGGTTAACCTGCTTGTTTGAATTAACTGGTTCGAATACCTCGATGCAAGATCCGTGACCTTCACCACGAGTATGGTATGACATGTACATCTTGTTAGAGTATGGTTGAACGCAAGTTGCAGAGATATCGTGATCGTGATCGCTCTCAATTACGCTGATTGGGATAATTGGATCCTTTGGCTTTTTATCAGGCTCTTCTGGTGTCCAACCTTTATTTCCATTACATGATGTAGGCTTGATTTCTACGTCAGAAGTATTCTCTTTATCTGAAACCCAATAGATTTGCTGACCTGGGAAGTATGGGAGAATCTCTGTGTCCAAATTCTCGTTATAGTATTTGCCGTCCAATACTATTTTAGAGTTGGTACCTGGTGTTCTGAACATAAAGCAGTCATACTTTTTGATTGTGCCACTTTCGTCAATAGGATCTCCATGGTTGAAACCAAATTTTTCTGCTTTGATGACAGCCTGTGCATTATCTCCTAGCAATATACTTTCTGCATTTTGTGCATCAGCATTGGCATTGCCTCCCTGATTATGATCCACGTATGTCTCACACTCTATCAAGCTTTGGTCTTTTAATACGAACTTTACACCTGAGCTCTGTATAATGTCCTTTGCCTTAAGATATGAAACATGCACTTCGGCACCACTATTGACATTGAATGTTCCAGATGATACTACAGCGCAACCAGAATAAAGCTTTGCGCCAGAATTAAAGTCTACGGAACCAACAGTTAATGTTCCGTCTACGTTCATTAAACCGCCACTTAGTCTAAAATCGCTACTTCCTATATTGCAATTCTTCTTAACATTCAATTTCATGCCAGAATTGTTTGGAAGAGAGGCTGCTGTAAGGTTACCACCTATAAATGCTTTACCTTGGACATCGAATGCTTTGTCTGATAAATCAAGGTCATCTTTCATGTATAAGCCTTTGCTTACATACAAATGGCTGCCCTTGAATATAAATTTACCATAGCATACGATTTCTGTTTGTTGGTTGATATTATCTAGTGAAGTCTCGAATTTTCCATCAGAAAGTACAACTACTTTAGCTGTTGTTGTATATGGACCAGAGCCCCATGTTAGTTTTGCGTTCTTTTCAACGTAAATGGTTGCTCCATCAAGACTCCACCAACCAGAAAAATCTATTTCTTTATTTTCAGGAATATAAAATTTCTTGTTGCTTAAATCATGATTCCAAGAGTCTAGCGTTGTAATATCTGTTGCTTCTGCTTCAACCTGAGCCTTTGTTGGCTCCTCTGGCATGCTAATAATGCCTTCAAACAGAGACTGGTTGGTCTCGTCAATAGCTCTTGACTTTGTTGTTGCTGTGCTCTTGAAGTTGTAAACTCGGCTAGCCAGTTCCTGTGCATTTGTACTCTGTGTAATTTCAGAGCCGACAATCTTGGTGTTCATCTGAGAAATGGCAGATGAACCATCGCTGTTGCTGTCGGTACAAGATGCAAGGAGCATTGCAGCAAAACTGAATGTAGCAAGCTTGTTGTTAATTGCTTTCATGTTAGTCTTTTATTAACCGTTAATAATCCTTTTACATATTCTGCATACCTTTTTAGCTAGTTAACTTAGCTTTTATAAGGTTTGTTCTCCCTCACTCCTAAAAGTGAGAGTGGGGGAGAACAAGAGAGTATTTTATCTATGTTCTATTACTTTACTGTAGATGTAATCTTGAAGATCTGGATGCGACCCTCGCCGTAAGCAACATAAATGTTACCGTTTTCTACTGTTACATAATTAGCTGAGTTTGTACCAATGTTGCGGTGAGCAACCATTTTACCATTTTTGTTCAAAACTACTAGACCATATGAACCTGCTGCAACATATACATAGTTGTTGTCTACTGCAACGCCATTGATGTAACCTTGACGCTTGTCAACCTGAGTGTTGTTGTCGCTGCTAGATACTGGAGTTACCCAATTCCAATCATTGCTGCCATCTGCATTGTATACAGCAAGACCCTTAGCACTCTTGCAGACATAGATTTTGCCATTATTATCTACAGCAACCATGTTCTTACCATTGTTAGGAGCGATTTCGCCAACCTCGATGGTTCTAGATGTAGAAGACAAATCAGAGCTATTGAATACCTGTACGATACCATTTACACCTGTTGTTCCTGCTGTTACTGCTTTAGCGTAGTTCAAACCTACCAAGTTGCTGCCGTTTACAGCCATGAACTTAGCCTTACCTGGAGCTGCTACGGTCTGGTCTGTTACCAAATCCTTGTCAAGGATATCATAACCCTTAGTGTTAGCTACAACGATGTTGTTGCCGAAAGCTACAACGCAGTTTGCATCACCCTTTGTCTTATTGTCGATAGCTGCAGCCTTCATGCCTTCTGTAGTGCTCAAGAGACCATCAGCCAATGGTACATAGCTGATTGTTGCACCAGCGTGATTGCTACCTGCCAAGTAAACTCGGTTGTTGATGATGTTCAAGTGATTGAAATCATACTCTGCAGATTGCTGCTTAACATTCTGTAAAACTTCAATCTTGTTGTTTGCAAACTGAGCCACCTCAATGTTACCACCGAAAGAAGAGTTTCTTGTATGATATGAGATGTACAGCTTGTTGTTTGCAGACTGAATACTAGTTGCAGACTGGTTGTCTGCAGGTGAGTTGATGTCTGAAATCAAGTCAAGCTTTGGCTGAGCTGAGATTTTAGCCTCATCTTTCAACTTCCAAGTGTGGTTTTTTTGTGGTTCCAATGCTACACCGTCAGTTGCCTTGTCATAGTCGAGGTATGATGCGCTGAATGCGAGATCGTCAAACAATACCTTGTTGGCATCTGTAGCCTCTCCGTTCTTATAGCACTCCTTGCCAAACTGGAGCAAGAATACCTGGTTGTTTGTGTTAGGTGTGCTGATGCACTTAACTTCGCCTGTACCACCATAGATGAACTTGTCAGCCTTGATGACAGCAACGTTGTTATCGCCACCACCCAATACAATCTGATTCTCAGAATTATCAGTCTTCAAATTGTTAACGTTGATAACACCATGGTCGCCAATAACAATCTGGCAATTGCCGTTCAATGTCAAAGTAGCGTCGCCATTTGCAACCTTCTTCTTCTCTTTACCTTCACTGTCATATTCATTGTCTGTAACGTTCAAGTAGTCAACAGTCATCTTAGAACCTGCGTTCATAGTGAGTGCGTTCTTAACCTTTACAGAAGCATCAGAACTGAAGTCTCCACCATCGTTGATAGTCATGTTGTCAACCTCTACAGACTTAGCTACATGCAATGCACCAGCAAGGGTCAAGTTGTTTGTGAAGACAATCTTATCCTCAGTGTTCACTCTTGCACCAGCATTAATCTTCAAGTTCTTTGCGCGGAGAGAAGCATACTCTGTTAAGGTCTCGCCAAAGTTAGAGCTTGTCTCGTCAGTTACCTTATCAGTGTAGCCGCTGAGGTATACATTACCGTTGATAGTAATGTCCTGCAGTGGAGTCTTGTTGTTTGCAGGACCAGTAACCTTACCCAATGATGTTGTTGAATACAATGTACCATCAATGGTAATATCATTTTCAGAAGAGAATGAACCAGACGCTACTACGATAACTTCATCATTAGCAGCGATTGCGCTACCTGTACCTTTAAATATTAATTTAGCACCCTTCTTTACATAGAAGTGGTTGTTATCTTCTGTTTTGTCATAAATAAGGGTAGTACCACCTTCTACGAATATAGTGGTGTTCTTAATAGTCTTGCCTGTAAAATCGAAAGTCTTGCCCTTTCCCTGAGTCTTCCATTTACCACCAGTCAAGTCTGTAGCATCATTCAACTTGTTTGCATCTGCATCGCTAGGAATTTCCTTCATAGATGTCAAACCGTTGAATGTTGTTGTGTTAATTGCACGAGAGAACTTTCTAGCACCAGCAGATGCAGACTTCTTGTAGTTGGTTACGCTTGATGCAAGTTGCGCTGCATCAGACTGTGTAAGACCAATAGTCGTGACATCAACAACAGAGTTGCCGTTACCGCTGTTAGGGGTGTCGGTACTGTCGCTACATGATGCGAATACGAATGCTGCCAAACCGATAGCAGCAAGTTTAGAATTGAATACTTTCATATCTATTTAAGTTTAAATTGTACTTTCAGTTTCTGATTAATATCACTTACTTATATTCTTGTCCTTCAGCTCGTTGTTTTTTTGGGGGTAGTTTGACTATCGTTTTGGTAGTTTGACTATCATCATCTTGCGTACACTTACAAGTGGAGCTTTTAGACGCTGCAAATTTAATGAAATTATTTCATAAATAGTTGTTTTCTAGGGTTAAATAAACTTAATTTATTACTTTTTGTTCTGATTCTCAATCGGTTGGTTTGTTGTGGGCGATAACAAATTGGCTCTTCCGCTTGTCAAACGATAACATTTCTGAACTCATTAACCCGAAAATTACTCCGAAAGATAGCAGAATATCTCCGAAGAATACGAAAATATCTCCGATAGATAGCAGAATATCTCCGAAGAATAAACCTGGAAAACAAATGTTGGGAATACGATGATGGATATGTGTTGTGGTGACGAGGTGAAGGGTGAAGGGTATATTTTAAATCTTATATTATATATTTTTTTTAGGATTTTTGGAAAATCCAGAAAGTCAGAAAAATGAAAAAACGGATTTTTTCCCTTGCCGCGCGTATATATAAAAAAGAGTTTTCAAACCTTCACCCTTCACCTTTTTATTTAACGTTTTATGTGTCAAATAGTTACGGGTGAAGGGTGGTGAAGGGTGTTTTTCGCTTTTTATAAACATATTTTAAGAATTTAGCCCGTTTTTACATATTTTAAGTGTTTATTTTTGGTTCCTAAATGGGTGCCTTTTTTTAGGGGTCCACTTTTTCCTCTTTTCTTACCGCTAAAATCTTTGAAAAAGCGAGTGGGGGTAGGGAATCCCGTCTTATGTTGTGTTAAACAATTATCAGATAAAAGAAGTTAACGATACCGAAAAAGGACTGATTTTTAAACAAATATTAACGCAGAAAACTTGAAGTTTCGCATATTAGATTCTGGTTTCACAAGTTCAGAAGTTAACGAATTTTAAGGAGTTAAAGGAGTTAAGACAACAGTCTTCTAGCTTAAACTTAGGACATTTGTCCCTTAACTTCCCTCTAACTTCCCTTAACTTCCCTCTAACTTCCCCACATGCGAAGTTCAGTAAGTAATTATTTTGAAAGTGCAAAAAAGATGAGAAAAGTATGGCGGTTTCGGAAAATAATCGTAAATTTGCAATTGGAAAACAAAGATTAGGAATTATGGTAGAGATAAATGATAGAAAATTACCTGTAGGCATCCAGTCTTTCGAAAAAATCAGAAAGGATGGATACCTTTATGTTGACAAGACAGATATCATCTGGCAACTTGCCAACAGAAACAAAACGTATAATTACCTGAGCCGCCCACGCCGCTTTGGTAAATCTGTGCTGGTCGATACGCTCGAAGCCTACTTCATGGGTAAGAAGGAACTCTTCGAGGGCTTGAAGATCATGCAGCTGGAGACGGAATGGGTGAAGCGACCTGTCATCAGACTCGATATGAGCCGTGCGGGCGCAGAACCGGAAACATTGCGCTCTTATCTCGACATCACTTTCGACAAATTAGAGGAGGAATATGGTATTACACCTAAGCCAACTGCTAAACTTGCCGACCGCTTCAATGCAATAATCGTGGGGGCGTATGAGCAAACCGGACAGCAGGTTGCCATCCTCATCGATGAATACGATTCTCCATTACAGCATTCCTGGAAGACTCCTTATCACGAAGCATGTACCGCTGTTTATCGTGAAGTTTTTGCCATTCTCAAGGCAGATGATAAATACGAAAAGTTTGTCTTCATCACCGGCATCACCAAGTTTACGCAGATTTCTCTTTTCTCTGTGCTCAACAATCTGAGCAATATCAGCTTTGAACCTGAATATGCTGCCATCTGTGGTATCACGAAGGAAGAAGTCTTACGTGATTTCAAGCCGGAAATCAATAAGTTGGCTGAATACGAAGACTGGACATTCAATGAAGCAGTTGCGAAACTTACGGCTTATTATGACGGCTATCACTTCAGTCGCCGCAATATGGTTGATGTCTTCAATCCGTTCAGTCTCATCAATGCCTTGGCAGATTCTGATTTGAAGAACTACTGGGCTTCTTCGGGCGCAACCTCGCTGCTTCCAAAGTTTGTGGATGACATGGAGATTCGTTTGAAGGATTTTGATCATAGTGCCCTCTTGGGCACTATCATAGAAACTTCTGACGTAACAGGCGGTGGAGCAGAGCTGTTTCTCTATCAGTCGGGCTATCTCACGATTAAGGGTTACATAAACGGAACTTATCTTCTTGGCATTCCTAACTTCGAGGTTCGGCAAGCCTTGAATGAAATCGTGTTGCCAACGCTTGCCATGCGCAAGAATAATGACCTTCAATCTACCCAGGCATTTCTGAATGTTCACCTCAGCCTTGGCAATCTTCCCGAAGCCATGAAATGCCTGAAGGCTCTCATAGCTGACGTGCCCTACAGCAACAAGAAGCTTGCCAGCATGGATATGGAGGAGCGCTACCGGCTGATTATGAGCACCATCTTCTATGCCATCGGTTGCCGGGTAGAAGTAGAAAAGATGATTGCTACGGGCAGGATTGACATGGTGGTAGAAAACACCAATTTTATCTATGTGTTGGAGTTGAAGCTGAGCAACAACGGTGGTGTGGATGCTGCCACGGAGCAGATGAAAGCCAAGCAGTATGCCGAACCTTTCAAGGCTGATAAGCGCAAGGTAATTGCCCTTGCCATAGAACTGGATGATATGGGAAAGGGATTGGTTGATTGGAAGGAAGTATAATATTGCAAAAAGGGTCTATACACCCTTTTATCGAGGCGTATAGACCCTTGAAACAACCGCGAAGTGCTGGGTTGTTAACTGTTTTTTTCAGATGATCAATTAGTTTTCTTCCACTTTGGTCGGGAAGAAACTATTACTCAGGATCATCACATTTGTCTTCGCCGAAAGGAGTATTGATGATGTCAAATCTGATGCCGCCAAGTCTGGCTACGGCTAATCTTTTTGCCGTCAATGCACCATAGGTTTTTGTTGGCATCTACAAATACCTTCATGTGCTTGCCTGTTGGGATGCCTTTTTGCTTGAGCAGGGATGTGGCTGTAGGGGTAATCTGGTCCAGCATCCTGTCGTAGAGAAAGATGGAGTCATCGTATGTGGTTATCCACATCTGCCCAGTCTGGTCTTCTTCCAGCCGTCTGATGTTTGGTTCCAGGCTTCCGTCTTCCTTTCTGATTTCATATAGCCGGTGGCTGAAGCCATCGTAGCGTGACAGACCGTTGGGCGTAGCTATCCACATAAATCCATCTTTGTCTTTCAGTACGGCCGAAACATAGTTGTCGGGCAATCCACTTCTGCTGTCGATTGTCCGGAAATGATATTGTGCGAAAATTGGCAGAGAGAGGCTTAGCCATCCTACCAACAAAAAGATAATGGCTTTAAGAGCTGTTGGGATGACTGATGAATAGGTGAAGTTCTGTAGGTTATATTTTAGTATAGATAGTTTACTTTAGTTTGCATAAAAAGTTGAGGGTGTGTCACACCGATGCGACACACCCTTTATTGTTTTTATAGCTTATGAGTTCTAGCTATTTTCCGTAACGGTGAATTTGTTGATTATCCGTAGATAACCTTACCGTTCCCATCCTCATAAGGAGTCATATCCTTAGCATACTGGTTCATGGCACGGAGGCTCATACCCATTGATGAGAAACCACCATCGTGGAAGAGGTTCTGCATAGTCACCTTGCGGGTGAAATCAGAGAACATCATCACGCAGTAGTTAGCGCAATCCTCAGCTACAGCGTTTCCAAGTGGAGACATCTTGTCGGCGAAGTCCATCATGTTCTCAATGTCCTTGATACCCTTACCTGCTGTTGTAGCTGTAGGGCTCTGAGAGATGGTATTGATGCGGACGTGCTTCTCACGACCGTAGATGTAACCGAAGCTGCGAGCGATGCTCTCGAGCATGCTCTTGGCATCAGCCATATCGTTATAGCCGAAGAATGTACGCTGAGATGCTACGTATGTGAGGGCTACTACAGAACCCCACTCGTTGATGGCATCCAACTTCTTGGCAACCTGCAACATCTTGTGGAAAGAGATGGCAGAGATGTCCAATGTCTTGTTCAGGAAATTGTAGTCGAGGTCATCGTATGTACGATGCTTGCGAACGTTAGGGCTCATGGCTACAGAGTGGAGAACGAAGTCGATCTTGCCACCGAGCTTCTCCTGAGCCTCAGTGAATACCTTTTCCAAGTCTTCAACGCTAGTCGCATCAGCTGCGATGATAGGAGCGTTGATCTGTTCAGCGAGCTTAT
>ENA-OYWS01000488-OYWS01000488.1-human-gut-metagenome-genome-assembly--contig:-NODE-488-length-19161-cov-25.302732_pt1 | contig 19161 bp, 19 predicted proteins | sample MGYA00244813_ERZ653402 | MGnify/ENA primary metagenome ERZ653402 (study PRJEB26926, sample SAMN06165021) | human gut metagenome | biome: ENVO:00009003; feature: ENVO:2100002; material: ENVO:00002003...
TGCCTATATTACAATCGAATTTTCATTTTCCTAACCCTTAGCAGAATATTTTTTATAACTACAAGTTGTCGTTTTCATCGTCTATAGACGATAAAATGTAATACAAGAATTACTTGAATGCGCCAGCATCTGAATCGTAGTTGTTGATGTTCTTCCGGATGTTCTTCTTCTTTCCGGAGAAGAAGTTGTAGCTGACACCCAGCATCAGCATGCGGCGATTATCCTTGATAATGTGCTGTTCCGTCTGGTTCATAATCGGATTGTCGAACGACTGGCTCTCGTACTTGGCAGGAGCAAACATCCATATGCCATAGAGCGAGAAACGCCAGGCTCCCTTCTGATAAAAAGCAGAGAATTCACTCTTAGACTCATCCGCCTTGCGATAGTCCAAGACAGCCATCTTCGAAGGAATATTTCCCTGGTAAGATGCTCCCCAGTTTCCCTTCCGGAAGTTGATGCCATATTTGAAAGGACTCCACCAGTAGCAATGGCGACCATAGGAATTGCTGATTACCTCCCGTTCAAAACCTCCACCCACCATCAGTTTCAAAACCTCGTTCTTGAACGGCTTGAACTGAAGATAATAGCCTGTGCCATAACGCCAATAGAAACTGCCGTTTTCATAGGTAGAAACTATGCTGCGCTTGTCGTTCACCGTGGTCCAATAATAATAAGGTGTAATTACCTTGTCATTATAGATTCCATAAAGTGCTACTTGCAGGTAGAGCATCGCATCATTATAGGTGTATCTGAATATCGGTCCCCATTCCATCGTAGCCTTTACATTCGGGTTGCCCTGCTTCATCAGTCCGGGGATGACAATCGTCATGTTCTCGCTCAATGTTGAGATGGCGGGATAATTGGTGCCGCTGGATGATAGCAGCTGCAACGAACCGTTCTTCAGTTTATAAGATAAATACAGCAACGGATGAATATAGTTGTTGTTATAGGTGAGATCCTGATAGCTCTGGGTTCTCCACGTGCTCTTAACGCCTATGCGATAGGTAAACTTGCCGATATGGTTCTGGTATTGGGCATAAACCGTATTGATCTTGATGCATGAAGAATACTTGGATGGCTCATAGCCGGAAAGGATATTGCGCACATTATAGTCGCTCCACTTATTCCAGGTATAAACTCCTGCCGACAGCTCTCCCTGCTCCCATTCTTTGGTATAATCTGCTTCTCCTATCAGGGAATAGATGTGGCTCCTGGAGTGCATGTCGTCATCGGTCAAGATGCTATCCTTGTCGGAAGTCCATTGCCGGTTGAGCATCTGCTGCCTGGTGTTGAAGTAAGAGCCGAGCAAGTCCACATCGAGTGTCTGCTTATGGGCAAACTGCTTGCTGAGATAGAGATCTACTGCTGGTTTCACGTAATCCACAATATCCTTCGTGTTTCCGAATCCATCCTGCCAAGCCTCGTTTCCTTGCGTTGCAACCTCGCTATTTCCCCGGTTGAACTTATGTGACAATTCTGGAGAAAAGGTGACCTGGAAGGTTACGTCGTCTGGCTTGCTGTAAGCATACTTCAGGTTGAACTTGTTGTCGGTATAGCCAAAACGCTTGTGCAGATGGTAATCATAGACAGCCTGCTGGTCGTCAAGCGTAAAGGAATACTGGTTGTCTTCTATCCAGTCACGATAGTTTCTCACGTTGATGCTGTAATCGAAGGAAAACTGATGATTGCCCTTGTTGTACTTGAAATACACATTATCATTGCTAAACCCTGTGGTCAAGGCGCTGGACACATCAAAACCAGTAGTATAACCCGTATCCAGCGGCTTGGTAATGATGTTCATCAAGATGCCCACATCGCCGTATCTGATAGGAGGATCTTCGTAGTATTCCACCTTCTTTATTTTGTTGGCGGCAATAGCCTTCAAGTCGTTCTCGCTCGTCATCGGTACGTTGTTGATGAGAATCTTGATGGATTTGCCGGTCATACTGGATGTCTTGCCGGTCATCGGATCGGTATAGATTCCCGGGAGTGTTCCCAGGAGATCCTGTGAATGGCGTGAGTTCCTGATCTGTTCGTCAGAGAATGTATAAGAGGCATGGTCGCCGTGGTCGATACGCAGCTTGCCCTTTACTTCCACCTTGCCCAGTTGATAGGCATTCGCCTGCATCTTCACATTTCCGATGTGGGCAATAGGTACCAGCTTGCAAATCGTCTTGTAGCCTACGAACGAAACCTTCATGAGGGCCTGCTTCTGTTGGCAGGGGATGACGAAATCGCCATTGGCGTTGCTCACGCCTCCACAGAGAAAGGAGGAATCCTTCGGGTTGAGCAGCTGGATATTGGCGAATTCTACAGGAAGATTGTGATTGTCTATCAGTCTGCCTATCAGCTTGCGCTCGCTCTTGCGTATGCACTCCACGGTGATGAGGCTGTCGCCCACGGTCATCTGCATCGGATAGAAACCGATTACCTTGCGGATGGCATCGGGAATATTGGCTGTCTTCACGTTCTGGGTAACTGTGAAATCCTCCAGTTCGTTGTAGATGAAACTGATTTTGTAGCGCTTGGAAGCCTTGTCGAGGTCGATGAGGACGTCCGACATGCTGCGGTCGTGATAGTTGCGCTGGATGTGCTGTGCGCTCATCGCCAGGGCGAACGTGCACAGCAGGAATATGATGGCTGAAAATCTTCTCATAATGATGTTGCTTTTTATTTGTTATTTTACAATCAGCTCGTTTTGTTGCAATTCGATGTTTACATTCTCGAATTGGTTCAGTTCTTTTACGATGTTCTCGATGCTCGAATGACTGTTCCATTCGTAATAGAGGCGGAGGGTCTTGTCCTCGTTATTCTCAAACTTCACTTGTAAATCATAATAAGAAGCAATTTCAGAAAGCATCTTCTCGAAAGCCACATTCTCGAAAGTCTTGTGAATGGCTGGCTTTTCTGGTTTCGGATGAGTCAGGGAATCCTTTGCTGCTACCTGCTTTGCGGAATCTGATTTTATGACTTCCGGATGAGTATCTGCGGTTACCTGGGTTGTTTCCTGGCTGCGCTTGATGTAAGTATGGATTGCGGCAAAGGCAATACCCGAAATCAAGACAAAACCGGCGATGGATGCTGCCAGTTTACGCCAGGAAGTTATAGGATGAGTTGCTTTTTCCTGAAGTTGATGCTCCTGGCTGAATTTCTCCCATTCCTCATCTACATTAATAATAGGAGAGGGGCTTTCAAGTGCAGAATCCACTTCCACCATCGTCTGATAGAGTTTTCGGCATTCCTCATCCTGCAATATTTCACGAATCTCCTCATCAGAATACTTCTCCTGATGGTCGATGATATCCAGTATTTTTTCAAACTTGTCCATAATAAATCTGCTAAGGGTTAAACTTTTGCTTTAATTTTCTGATGCCTTGCGCCAGATGCTTATAAACTGCCACTTCGCTGATGCCCAATTCCGTAGCAATCTCCCGATATTTCAGTTTCTGCCGAAAACGGAGATCGAGTACCTTGCGGGTTTGTGGCGTGAGTTCAGCATCCATATAAGCCTGAATTGCCTCGTACTTTTCGGTCTCCCTATCTATTTCGGCAATCGTCGCTTCCAGGGGAGCTATCGAAGGCGAAGTATCGGTTTTCAGGAGGTGATGAACCCGGTCTTTCATCTTCTGTCGGCTCAACAGGTTGAGGCATTTATGGCGCACACACACCAGAAGATAGCTCCCGGCGTTAGTGGAAGGCAGGGGCGAATCGCTGGTTATAGTCTCGTTATCAAGACCCAGTTGGGTCTTTCCGTCGAGCACATCGGCAAAGACTTCGCTTACCACATCCTTGCTGGCTGCATCATCCTTCAGAAGTACCCTGGCCAATTGGTACATCCTCAGATAATGCTGCCGGAAGAGCTGTTCTATCGTTTCTTTGTTTATTTGCATTACTTTATTTCTTTTCTTTTGCCTATATTACAATCGAATTTTCATTTTCCTAACCCTTAGCAGAATATTTTTTAATGCAAATTTTTAAAACGTCAAAAATACCCTATCGGACTTGTTCCTTCTTCAGATGCTTATAAAGCCACAGAAAGGCGGGAATGAGGAAGAAATCTGCCAGGACCCACGCTACAGGGTCGCCGAAGCAGACACCCGTCCATGCCAGGGCAGGCACCAGCCAGAGACTCACACCGCATCTCGCTATCATTTCCATTACGCCACTCAGCATCGAGAGATTGCTGTAACCCAAGCCCTGGATGCTGTAGCGCAGGATGGTGAGCAAGCCCAGACAAGGATAGAAATAGTTGGCTATGCGCATAAACTGGGCAGCATAAGTCACCACTTCTGCCTCGCCCTTATCCACGAAGAGCATCATCATCTCGTCGGCAAACGGATAGATGAGCAGGAAGGTGAAGACGAAATAAACCAGCATCATCCTGATGGAAGCCCTTACGCCCTGACCGATTCTATCCAACTTCCTGGCTCCCAGGTTCTGACCGCAATAGGTAGCCATCGCCACTCCGATATTCTCGAATACGCAGGTAAAGAGATATTTGATGCGCATAGAGGCAGTAAATGCAGCCACATAAACTGTTCCCAGGGCGTTGTTGGCACTCTGGAGCATGATGAGACCGATGGCAGTTATAGAGAACTGCAGACCCATCGGAACGCCGTTGTTCAGCAGAATGCTTATCTTCTTGTTATCAAATTTCCTCTCCTCGCCCTTCGGAATCAGAATCTGCATCTTCTTTTTGATAAACCAGATACAGAGCAGCACGGAGATTCCCTGAGAAAGCCAGGTGGCGATACCCGCACCCTCTACGCCCAGTCCCATGCCGAGAATCAGAATGCCATCGAGAATGATGTTGATGACAGAGGCGGTAATGAGGAAATAGAAAGGCTGTTTCGAGTTGCCCAGAGCACGGATCTGACCGGAGAGCAGATTGTAGGCGATAGTGAAAGGAATCGCCGCAAACTGCAGCATCAGGAAGATGTAGGCATCATCGAACACCTCCTTCGGCGTATTCACCAGATGCAGAATCTTTCCGCAGAAGATGCAGGAAAGAAAGGTGATGACCACGGCAAACACCACGGCGATGCGGATGCTGTTGCTTACGTAAGCCCGCATCTTGGCATAATCCTTGGCGCCGAAAGCCTGGGCGACAGGGATGGCAAAACCGGCACAGGAGCCGTTGCAGAAACCCATGATGAGAAACATGATGGAGCTGGATGCGCCTACTGCCGCAAGTGCCCCCACGCCAATCCATCTTCCCACGATGGCCGCATCGATGATGAGGTACATCTGCTGAAGGATGTAACCTAGAATCAGCGGAATTGCAAATTTGATGATGGCTCGCAAAGGCGAGCCTACAGTCATGTCGTTAGTAGACTTTGAACTTTGAGCTTTGACCATTGAACTTTATGATTAGTTTTTGTTATCCTAAAAATATAAGGAGGATGCACTCTTTATTTGAGTGCATCTCCAATCTTCTGTTTGATTTGTGCCATTTTGTTGCGGCGTTCGATGGAGAAGGTATCTCCGTGGGTTTCCACATAATCGAAGAGCATGAACGCCTTGTTCAGGAGTTCGTCTCTTGTGGGCTGTCCCACCATATCTGCCTCGTGATAATAGAGTTCGGCAAGCATGTCCATCTTGGAGAGTCGCTTCTCCTCGTCCTCTATTCCTGCCATTGCCTTCATCACGTCCTCGATGGTGGCGATGCTGTAGAAGGCGTAAGGGCCTACGTATTGATTGTAGAGCTCCTTAATCTTCTCACGTCTTACCTCCACCTCTTTCTTTTCGAGCATTCTTTCGAGTGCCGCCATAAACTCGCGAATCAGTCGCTGTATGTAATCTCGTTGTAACATAATCTTATTTTGTATTTTGTTATTTCTATAAATATTTCTGTTATAATCTCTGTTATAATCTTTATAGTTATCTCTTATAAAGATGGTGCAAAATTACGTAAAAGTTGGGAGATTTGGCAAAACAATGCGTTAAAGTTGGTTATCATGCCCCCTCACCTCTCAACTTTTTTAGGCAGGATAAGCACGATTTTCGGACGTTTAAGCACAGCGTAGCGCCGAACAATACATAATTGGAAAAATTGGATTTGCAGAATCCGATTTTTTTTGTTACCTTTGTGCTGTGAATTGCGTCTAATCGCATTCTTTTATATTAAAATGTGTACATTGTCTAATGTGGCACCCCAAAGAGCGGAATCAACCCCTCTCCACGTTGGCTTTACCGCCAATGTCTCCCCCGGAAAATCACCAGATGGGGTGTCGGTAAGGTATGCTCACGCCCCTGGTAAGCAATGGTATGTAATGCGTGCCACCTATCATCGTGAAAAGAAAGCATACGATTATCTGGTGAGTAAGAACATCGAGTGTTATCTGCCTTTGCGGCGGGTGGTGAAAGTGGTGAATGGGCGGCGCAGGTTTGTGCTTGAGCCATTCCTTCCCAATTTCCTTTTTGTCTATACTACTCTTGAAGTAATCAAATCATTTTCTAAGGACTCCAATCTTTTCTTCCTCAATCATTATTACAATCATTTCAAGACGGATGAATTCGGAAAGAATCCTCCACTCACCGTGGATGATGCTTCCATGCAGAATTTCATCAGGGTAACGAGCATCGACAACGAGCACGTGAAACTGGTGAAGCCCGAAAACTGTCATTACAAGAGTGGCGACATGGTGAGAATCATCGAAGGTCAGTTTAAGGGCGTGATGGGCAGAGTGGCAAGAATCTCCGGTCAGCAGCGAGTGGTTGTAGAGGTAAAGGATGTCTGCCTGGTAAGCACCGCCTACATTCCTTCCGCCTTCCTGGAGGTAGTGAAAGCCGAAGAATAGTAACAGCCTGTGAATAGCGACAGAATAAAAAATATTATTTCCCGAAAATCCTTGTTTATTTCATAAAAAAGTTGTAGTTTTGCATACTGATAGAATCTGGTAGAAACAATTTAAAGTTGATAAGATTATGTTGGTAATACATCCAAAAGATAGAACTACAGAAGTGCTTGCGATGCTATACGATGGAAAAGGAGCGCAAGTAGTAACCGACAATCCTTCTAGACACCTCTTGAAGGATCAGATGTATCATCTTCCTAAGCGTGAATGGATCATGCTGTTGGGCCATGGCTGCGACAGGGGACTCTATTTTCGGGAGAACGATGAGGATAAGGATTTTGACAAGATAATTATCGATAAATCTTTCAATCATCAGCTTCGCCATCATGGCAGCCGGTTGATAGGAATATGGTGTCATGCCGTGGAATTCGCCCGTCAGGAGGGACTTCATGGCTTGTTTTCCGGCATGCTGATTTCAGAAAAGGCTGAGGCTGAGGAGTATGGAATCGATGCTACGCAAGAGGAAATCCTGGCATCCAACCGGATGATGTTTGCCAAACTTCGCAGTTTGCTGGATGATGAAGACGTGATGTGGCATGAGATTCCGGAGCGGATGCGGGAATGGGATGAAGAGCATACCGCCCTGTCGGCGTTTAATTACGGAAATTTTTATTATCTATAGAAGTTATTGAAATAAAATATAAGCATTAAACATTAAGCATTATGGAAGTAAGAATCAAATACACAGAAATTGAAGGGTTTATTAAGAAGAACTTTCAGAAGGAGGTTGGGTTGGCCTATGTTGATCCTTCCACGGTTTCAGTTTCAACAAGAATCCAGGTGTTTGCCTTTGCCAGGAACGTGGGTGTTGATTTGAAGGTAGAGAAGCTTGAAGGCTCCATCCTGCATCTTGTTTATAGCGGCAAGTTCGGAATAGAGCTGCTCATTTCCCCAGCCATCAGCTTTTTGAAGAGGTTGGTTCCAGAGAAGACCAATTTAATCTCGCAGGACACGGGAAACAAAGTATTTGTTAATCTTGCCGAGATAGACCAGTTGAAGGCAGTATTAGATAAGGTAGAGTTGCAGAGCATCAGCTTTGATGAAACCCATGTTATCGTTGAGGCTGGCCTGAAATACTAACAGAGTAATCTGGAATACTAACGGAGCGCTCTGAAGTGCTAATAGAGCGATTCTACTTCACACTACACTAAAATGGTGTAATGTGTTGTAATATAGGCGTTTGTGCGAGTGTGGTGTCAGCGTTGACACTACACGGACACTACACGACACTACATTCAGTTTATGAAGTAGATTACCTGCGGATTTTTATCTAGGGATGGCACAATATTGCCCTAGGTAGGGCAATAAAATGCCGTCCCTAAGCATAAAACGCTACGTGGTGAGCCCCGTCTAAGCCCAGATGATTCTCAAGTAAGCCTTACGTAAACTTTAAAAGAGGTACACGTAAACATTATCTAAGCCTCAAACCAATTTGGAATGAAGCTTACTTCATTGGCAAATGAAGCCTATTTCATTGGCAATTGAAACTACTTTCAAAGGCAAACGAAGCTACTTTCAAAAGCCAATGAAACTACTTTCAATAGCCAATGAAGCTAGCTTCAATCTCAAACGGAGCCAGTTTCAATCTCAAAAGAAGCCTTTTTGTTTTATTATATAAGCAAAATCGTGATGGGTGATAGATGCTTTGCAAAAAATAAACACGTATGCTCGGGTATTCCAATAAACTTGCAGCATCGTCATTGTCATCAACTCCGAGTTCCTTGCTGCGTTCTTTGCTATCGGCAAGTTCTTAGTGTAAGGTAATCTCCTTTGTGAAAGAAAAGTTAAAAACGAAAAGTTTTTAGTTGAAAATTGCTTTAAATCAAAAATAATTGCTATATTTGCAGTTGATTTTATTGATAGATAAAAACCATGATCGCATTGTCTAATGTGACACCCAGCAGAGGTCATTTTGTACCTCTCAGTGCAGGCCTAATCTCCTGCATTCTCCCCGAAGAGACAAGAAAGGGGTGTCGGTAAGAAATGCGCCTATATTCAAAGATTATCAGAATATAGTCATTTCTATTCTGTGGTTTCTAAGACATATTTTCGATTACTAATATTGAGGATTGTTACAGAATATTATATACTCAGTTATGCCAAAACGTATTTGGTATTTACGCAGTATAAATAGTAAATATTGTGGGAACGTTATTAATTTGACATATTTGTTTTAAAACAAAAATAAAAATGCATGCCACATGGACTAAAACGCATCGAAAAGAACTCCAAACAAAACTTAGAGAAACGTCATAAATAGCTCATTTTCAATACATATTCATTAACATAACGCTCCAACCGCCTATTGCGAGTTTCATCCGTTTATAGTAATTTTGTACCACGGTTGTACCATGGGCAGAGGGACACACGGTTCTTAATGAGGGTTCTTATTTCCTCTTATTTCCCCTTGTTTCCTCTTAAAAGTTTCCGTCAAGGACCATCCCCCATGAGTCACTGCAAAATTCAAAAATAACGGTAAAAATGAATACTACAACTCGCATTCCAATCGTGCTGATGTCCGTAGAGGAAACAGCGCAGGCAGTAAGCATCAGCGTCAAGACAGTACGCAGTCTTATTCGTCAAGGCAGGCTAAGAGCCGTAAATTTCGGTACACGCATGACCAGGATCTATTTGCAAGACCTTCTTGAAATAGCCAAGGGACAAGGTTATCAGGTGGTTCTCCCTTCTTCCCTATCGTTAGAAGGAGCAACGTCCAAGAAAGCACAGAGGCTAAAAGATGCCGAGACTGGCTCAGTCAACAAGTTGGCAAAGTGTCGCAAGACTCCCAGGGCTGGTGAAAGAGCACCTGATGGAGTAACCCACGACACCCATTACACAATGGCAGAGGTGTTGAGCACCTTTAATATCAAGTATGGAAGATTCTATGAAGTCCGCAATCGTTACCAACTCCAGTCAGTTCACGCATGGGGAACGACCTGCTTCAAGAAAGAAGACGTGGAAAGGGTTATCGGGCTTTATAATGAAGAACAGGGTAAGAACATTTCCGATGACTGGTACACCTGCTTCGACATCATGAAACTCTACGGATTAGGCAAGACACAGGTACGCAGATTTGCGGAGACCCATGGAGTGAGAATCCGAAAGTTCAAAGGCGGAAGAGCCAACTACTATCTGAAAGCAGACTGGGAGGCTGCACGCAAGAAGGCAGAGAAAAGCAGTACTACGACCAAGGCAAAACGGAAGTGAGACACAAGTCAAGAGATGGTTCAAACAAACTCATATACGACCCATGCCGTTGCAATTGCTATGCAGCACCCATCCATGTCGGTCGAAACAAACCCACAACGCAGAGTAACGGATATAAGACAAAAAACGCATCCAATACCTGCTTTTAGTCTGATTTTGAGCGTAAAATCATACTCAAAAGCAAATTCAGGTTAAATTCTGGCTGTATTTGAAGCCATCTTTGCTTTTCTCTTTTCACGGCAATCTAACTTTGCATCGGATTTGAGAGTTAAAGCGTTGCGACCATGGCTATTCGCATCCACAGATACACATCGGTAAGAATAATAAAAGAATAACAATATGACGAACATTTGTACAAAGGTCACCGTGCGGAAACGACCTATCAAGAACGGACAGACTTCCCTCTATCTGGATTTCTATCCTCCAATCCGCAACCCGAAGACAGGCAAGCTCTCACGCAGGGAGTACCTTGGTCTTTACATCTACACCAACCCTGTTGAACGCTTTCAGCAGGAGTACAACAAAAGTATGATTCAGAAAGCGGAAATCATCAAGTGCCGCAGGACTGAGTCCATCATCAATGAGGAGTATGGCTTCCTCGACCGCAACAAGGGCAAGGAGAGCTTCTTGGAATATTTCAAGAACCTCATGATTGAGCGTGGCAGCAGCCAGAACTGGGCAACCGCCTACATGCACTTCCACAATTACACGCATGGCGAGTGCCGCTTCTGCGACCTTACCGTTCCGTACTGCCAGGGATTCCTCGACTACCTGTTGTCGGATGCCTGTATGCACAACGGCAAGCGCATGATGGGAACAACAGCCAACAACAACCTTACCAAGTTGAAGTGCATCCTTGCCATCGCATACGAGGACGGACTGCTCAAAGAGAATATCGCCAAGAAACTTGTGCGTGCCAAGGCTCATGGCAACAAGCGGCAGTTCCTCACCAAGGAAGAGTTGTTGCAGTTGTCTCAGACTCCTTGCAAGAGTGATGTCCTTCGCCGTGCAGGTCTCTTCTCCTGCCTTACAGGTCTTCGCCTTTCTGACTGCATCAGACTCCAGTGGGAGAATATCGTCAAGTTGGCTGATGGCGGCTGGGGAATGGACATTATCACAAAGAAGACTTCCACCGCTGCAATCCTGCCTATCAGCGAAGAGGCTTTGCAGCTCTGTGGCGAGCGAAGCACTGGACAGGTGTTCAAGAATCTCACGAACAGTACAGTGGCATTGTATCTCAAACCGTGGATAAAGGCTTCCGGCATCGAGAAACACATCACCTTCCACTGCTTCCGTCATACCTTTGCCACCTTGCAGTTGGCAGAGGGAACGGACATCTACACCGTGAGCAAGCTGCTTACCCATAGCAATCTTGCCACTACTCAGGTGTATGCCGATGTGGTGGACGAACTCAAACGTGATGCGGCAGAACGTATCTCGCTCAAAATACCAACAAAGGAAGAGAGTGACCAGACATAAGTGAAAAACATAATCAGGATAACAAATGGAAGAAAACAAATCATTATCGTTCGACCAACTGCCCAGTGCAGTTGGCGAACTTCTGACAAAGGTCAATACGATGATGACTCGTCTTGATGACATTGGTCAGAGAATAGGCAATGCTCCGAGCGAGAATGACCATGTTCTTATGGACATCAGAGAGGCAAGTGCCTTCGTCCGAAAGAAAGTCTCATCGCTTTATGCTTACACATCTGAAAGGCGCATTCCTTTCTACAAGAGAGGGAACACGCTCTACTTCTTCAAAGACCAGCTGATAAAATGGATTGAGGCAGGTGGCTCATGGGACAAGCCTTACGAATCGACCCAGGAGGAACAGGCAGACTTCGAGGCTCATCTGGCAATGTTGCAGAAAAGCAAGAAGAACAAGCCTGCCTCCATGAAGAGGGTCAAGGGCGAGAAAAATCCTGATGGGGAAGAATGGCATGACGGATAAGAGAATCATGTAATCTACTTTTTACGAAAGGGGAAAGAGAAACTATTCATTCTTTCTTTGCTGAGTAATCCGTTTCACTAATAATCAGTTTTTCAAGATGAGTAACCAAAGCATAAAATACGGAATCCTGCTGACCAAGGAACAGCTCGATTTCTTGAAGGATGACAGGCAGGGCTTCCACCGCATGACCGCCTTCGGCACTTTTGTATCAATGGCATCCACCAAGCCAAGTGTTTATCTGAAGACAGGCTTCTCCGCTTCTCTCTCCATCGGGCAGTTTGCCATCTCTACCGTTGAGCTGTCTGCCCTTTGGAAGTGTGACCGCAAGACAGCGGCAAAGGTGGTGGAACTGTTCAATCAGGTGGGCATCCTCTCAACCGAGAGGAACAACCGCACCTCCATACATACGATACTATGCATCGCCTTCTGGTACGTTGACGGCATCAAGGAAGCCATCAAGAACCCCTTCTACAACCGTCAATCCGTGACTTCCGCCACCCAAGAGGAATCGGTGTCCAATGTCCCATCCGATACCGCTTGCTCTTCGGAAGGCAATCTTTCCAATGGCATAGGTCAGCAGAAAGACAGCAGCGTCAATCCTGCCACTACTGACATTCTGCAGCCCCATGTTCCTGCCTCTTATAATACCTCTTCCCCTTTCGTTAATTCTCATGTTATCGGGGATGGACTTTCAGATCCTTCTCCGATACCACAAGACTTCAAACAAAGGGAAAAGGAAGGTGATGACCATTTTGAGTATGAGGTTGGACAGCCGTCAGAAGATGACTGCAATCAAGGAGAAGGGGCATCACCCATTGAGTTGCTGCCGTCTCCTGTCTATGATGACGAGGGCAACCTCTTGCAGCCACCGCCCCATGAAGGACGATGCGAGGATCACACGGAGAGACATGGCGCGCATATCACCCCAAGTCACTCATGATGTCATCTCTACTTTTCCCTTATTTCGACTATTGACGTTCCCGACAGGCAAGCTATCCAGAAGCCGCTACCTCTATTAGCCGTAGTTTTTTTTCGGAGGTCTAAACAAGAAGTACCAGTGTCAGACGGTTTCGCTTCGCCCACCGCTTCCTACTGGCATTCTTGAATGTTCGCAGGCTCACATTGGCTGTCCTGTTATATCAAGTATAAACTTTATAAACCCCATCTACAATGACAAAAGACAAGAATAACAACACGGAGAAAACCTCAAAGAAGAGACCTCCGAAGACCAGACACATTGACGTTCGTTTCACAGAAGAACACTACGACTTGGTAGTACATAATGCCCGACTGTCAGGCAGGAGCAAGAGCACATATCTTCATGACTTAGGCATCGGACACAAGCCATCCCTACCCATGACCGCAGAGCAGGAGGAAGCCTTGAAGGGCTTAATCGGGGCAAGGTCTGAACTGGTTTATGTGCGCAATGCGCTTCATGCCCTGCCACAGACCGAGAGACTAAAACTCTTCAAGAGAGCCGACTTCATGGAACGTTGGCTTCAAGGCATCAACACCCTGATAGAGGAATTGAGCCGCATTAGAGACAAATTCCTGGATATGTTATGATAGCAAAAGCGTCAGCAATTCAGCATGGTCAGGCAATGACCAATTACGCAACCAAAAACAATCGCGCGGACATCGTCAAGACCAACCATCTCAGCGAGGGTCTGCCGCCGATGGGCATGTGGGACGAGATGGTGCTGCATCAGTCCATGTTCAAGCAGAGGTATGCCAAGAAGCCCATCGAACTGACGTCCATCCGCTTTGAGCTTTCCCCATCTGAGGAGGAGGCACGTAACTGGACTATGGAGGACTGGAGAAGATTCCTTGACGAGTTCATTCGTGAGATGGATGGTATCTCCAAGGTGAACCACATCGGCAAGAAGAAAGGCAAGGCTGCAACTTCGGTCAAGCCGACCAACATAGCCAACTCACAATATTTTGCCGCCCTTCACCGTGACTCCAAGAGTGGCATTCCCCACCTGCATCTGGTGGTGAACCGCATCGACATGGACGGTAATCTCAATGATGTGAAGTTCATCGGTGAGCGTGCCGTGATGGCTGCGAAAGCCATCAATCAGCGTCATGGTTGGAAGGATGCCATGGATATTCGTCAGGAACGCATTGCAGAGGTGACCAAAGCCTGTATGGATGTGCTGCGTTCAATGCCGTTCTTTGATTGGGATGAATATGCCGACCGATTGAGGGCAAAGGGATATGACATCGAGCTTATCCGTGACAAGAATGGTCAAGGCAGGGTGCATGGCTACCGCTTCAAGTTCGGAAAAACTACCATCAAGGCTTCCGAACTGGGTGTAGGAAGGAATCTCACCGCATCGAAAATCGGGAATACCTTCCGCAAGCTGCACCCTCAGCCAACACCTGTTGCAGTTGGTCAAAGACCTTCTCCTTCTGTTTCAAACGCTACCACATTGGACAGCAGAAATACGGCATCGCAAGGTGGTCTGTCTCGTACAAGCAATGTTGCCAAACCTGACCTTCCTGCCGGATTGAGAAAGATTATTGAAGTCGATGGTGAGCGTTTCAGCATAGTCATGCCGAGAACTGCTTACGACACGATGAACAGTTGTATCGAAGTTCCCGAGAATGGATCCGCAAGCCACACTGACATTCTGAATGTAGCCATGCTGCTCTTCATGAACTACCTTGATGCTGCCACATCGATGTCTGAGTCATGTGGTGGCGGTGGCAGTCCTGGCAGTGGCTGGGGACGTGATAAGGACGATGATGACCGTGAATGGGCAAGACGTTGCGCAATGCAAGCAAACACACTCTGCAAGCCGATAAAGAGAGGCATGAAACGATAACTTTTCAAACAAGAACGGTATGGGAAGAAACAAGAAAGATGCCACACAGGATGTGCTTAACCTGTACAATCAGATGCAGGAGGACGAGAACATCGAGAGTGGCAAGGAAGAAATCAAAGTGACCCTGAAAGAGATTGAATCAGCCAAGAAAGCACTCTATGAGGCAAAGGAGGAACTGGGCAATGCCTATCGGAGGTTGGAATCAACGAAAGTGGCACTTATGGCTGCCCACAGGAGCACGGACAACATCGTGGATAGTATATGCCATGCCATAGTCAAGGCAGAGCAGAGCAACCTCAAAGTCGGCATCAACGATGAAGGAGTTGCCCAGTTGGATAAGCGGAACAACACCGCCATTTCTGCTTTCAAGCAAGCCCTTGACGAGCATGAGAAGCGGATAAACGACCTGTTCACTCACCAGCAGAAAGAGCTTAAACGAATCCGCAATATCGAGGAGGGTGCATACTTCAACGGTAGCACCTATGCCTGGATGTTCGGCTTGGCTTTCCTAAGTTGGTCTATCATCTTTGTTGAAATCACCATTTGGATATGCATCACACTTTTTTAGAAAATATTGTTGTCCGCTAAACATGAAAGGTCTGTTTGAACCAGTTGTTATTCAACGAGTTCAAGCGGCTCTGAGTATTCCAAGCCCTCATACGCGTGTGTATGAGGGCTATTTTTCTGCCACCTCAGCCTCAGGAGGACTCTCCATCAATGCAGCCAAAGCCTCCTCCCAGTCTTTTTCTGGATGTTCAAGGAACCCCTGCACGTCAATATAGTACATCAGCATAATTCTGACGATTGTGGCAAGCCCTGAGAAGCTCCATGAGCGGCTGACTCCCTTTTGCAGCAGCGTAATGAGCAGGTTGGCGATGAGAGTCACCCATATCTGTATCTTGATGGCGTTGGCACTCTCTCCGTAGAAATATCTGAGCGGAAAGTTCTGCTTTATCTGCCTGAAGAGCGACTCTATGGCCCATCTCGCCTTGTAAATGGCCACGATTTCCCCGTATTCTGTCTCAAGGTCGTTTGTGAGCAGCCGCACGAGCTTTGCGCCACCCCTCTTCCTTTCATCGATGTATGTGACGATACGGGCATGATGCTCGACGGTCTTCTTCTCCACCTCGCCCGTTTCCTCATTCCTGCTTTTGACCTCCTTGCGGAAGATGACGGTTTCCTCCTTCCACTGCATCAGCCCGTTTTCGTTCATGTAACAGGCGCTGCTTGTGACCTCATACGTCAGGTTCTGCTTCATCTTGGTCACATAGATTACGCCGCGTTGCGTCATTTCCTCGAATTTGGCATAGTCGATGTATGCCCTGTCGATGGCAAGGAGGTCGCCTTTGTTCAATTTCCTGGGGCAAAGCATGAAATGGTCGTGTGTGGCCGCAGAAGTAAACTCCACATCGCATGGTACGCCCTCATTGCCGTGGATGCACGTGTGTACCTTTATGCCGCCTTTCTTCTTTCCCGCCTTGGGATTGCGTCCCACGCCCTTGAAGACGAGGTTGGAGAAGAGGCTGATGGTCGTGGAGTCAATTATCTGCAGCTTCTTCATCCATCTTGGCGCCTTGCCCGAGGGGCTGTCCGATGAAAGCCTGTCCTTGTACCTCAGGTAAAGCCCTTGATAGATCTTCCCGAAGATTTCGTGCGGGCGTCTGGCGTTCGCATCAGAGAGGGTACTGCGCCGGGGCAGGTCATTTATGCCCAAATGCGCCAGCTTGCGCCACTCCATCATTGTGGCTGAGGTTATTTCACGCAAGGAGTCGAAACGCATGATGACGGCATACAGCATTACTGAGAGGTGACACCACGCTGTAAACGTCTTTACATACCTCTCACCACCCGTCTCGCGGCTGATTTGAAGGATATTTTGCTTGTTGAAGTAATTTAGCAGCTGATTCAGGATCGGCTGTCCGAGAAAATGCGTACCTTTGCCCATGATTTGGTAATGATTTTTGTTTCACAGCTGCAAAATTACCAAAAAGGGCTGACTCTTCAAACAGGAGTCAGCCCAAATTGTTATTTTTCGAGGCTTACATGCGTATGCGTGTGCGTGTACAAGGGGTTCTGGGTTTTAGCGGACAACAATATTTAGAAAACTCAAAACATCAGAATCATGACAGACAACGAATACAGCAAGGCAAGAAAAGCCGCTGTTGATGCCCTTATCTACTGGGCAAAGACAGGCATGAGAGAGTTCACCATGCGTGACGCAGTAAACGACTATCTGGAGGCGAGCGGTGCTAACCGCCCCTCCATCGGTGGCGAATAGACCATCCTTGCACACAGAAAAAATGCAGCCAACCGACTGGCGATTGACTGCATATACAATTCATTTTGCAATAAGATTACTTACTTTCCCTCTTTTCCATCGGTTTTATTAGATGAGTTTGTTTTTGTAGTTGCTGTTTTTGATGAGGTTGCTCGTGGAAGAAGAGTTGGATTAGAGCCTATTGACCAACGATTATTCTTCGGTTGCGACGGAGGAACATTTGTGTTTGTGCGACTGGTTTCTTTTCGCTTTTGTTCCGCTTTTCTTTTTTCCTCTGCTCTTCTCCTCGCATTTTCCCGTTCTAAAGCAATGCGATTACGTTCATTAATCTCATGAAGACGTTGATTGTTTATCCTTTGTTGCTCTTGTTGGAATCGTCTCTCATTTTCTTTTCTAATTTGTTCATTACGTTCTTCTTCAAGATATCCTAAATTCCGCAGCATTTTAGTTTAACTTATTTTATAAGTACCTGAGCAACTTTTTGTTGCTCAGGTACTTAAAAAGTTATATTTGTAATAGTGTTGCGGAATTAAGGATACTACAAAAATGGATTGACTGCTTCAACGCCGCCGATGCAGTCGCTTTGGCAAACTTATACGCTCAGGATGCCATAAACCATCAAGTCGCAAACACCCCAGTTATAGGAAAAACAGCTATCCATGAAATGTTTGTAAATGAATTTGCAACCTCAAAAATGGTTTGTATTGTTGAGCATATATTCGAGGATGGAGAATGGGCTATCATGGAATGGAAAGATCCGCTCGGGTTGCGAGGATGCGGATTCTTTCATGTGCAAAACGATAAAATAGTTTTCCAAAGAGGTTATTGGGATAAGCTCAGCTTTCTCAAACAGCACGGTTTACCCGTAGAGAATAGTGATGAAAATCCAAACACATAACACCGTCCGATATGGGAATCATCATTCATTCTTTAGAGTCCGTTTCTTTCAAAGATTTGTATGCGGCATTCTCATCTGCATTCAAAGATTATGATTTCTCTTTGAATGCGGATGAATTGCGACGCATGCTCGACCGACGAGGATACAATCCACAACTATCTTTCGGAGTATTTTTCGAAGGACGGCTGATTTCTTTTGTGCTTAACGGAACAGGCATGTACAACAACATCTTGACTGCCTATGACACAGGGACGGGAACCGTACCTTCATTCCGGGGATTACACCTAACCCAAAAAATATTCACTTTCAGCCTCGAATTGATATGTCAACAAGGAGTTCGGCAATATGTACTGGAAGTTTTGCAACACAATCACAAAGCAATAAAAATATATCGCAAATTAGGCTTTGAAACACAGAGAAATTTCAACTACTACTCTGCCAAACTGAGCGATATTGTTCCTGTATTGCAAGTAAACCATACCGCATGTCGCATACTCCCATCGGATTTAAAAAACTGCCTTAACCAAACGGCCTGGTTCGATTTTCATCCTTCATGGCAAAATGACAGGGCTTCACTGGAACGCGGAATCGACAATTTGGACATATTGGGAGCTTATGAAAGAGAAGAACTTGTCGGATTTGTTATCTTTGAACCGGCATCTGGCGATATTTCATCCCTCGCAGTTGCAAAAGATTACCGGCGTAAAGGAATAGGCAAGTCTTTGCTTAAAAGTGCTGTCAGTCATTTTCAAAGCGATGTACTCAAATTTACTAATGTTGATTGCGATTGTGAATCAGTCACTGGTTTCTTGTCATCATTAGGACTTACCCCAAAAGGACAACAGTTTGAAATGGTCAGAAAAATTTAACCTACATTTATATGAATAGCCCTCATCATCAAATAACAAATTAATAATACCAAATAAAAATACGTATAGATTAAAAAAGTTCTTTGTGCTTTTGTCAGGGAACTTTTTTTTCGTAAATTTGCGTTCAATTATGCGGCAGTAATAATATACATATTAATACGAGTTAAGAATCCTGTAGTTTTCTACATGCTACGAGGAGGTATTAAAAGGTGCGTTTCGGCAATGCATCTATTGTAGTACTGTCTCTTATACACATCTCCGAGCCCACGA
>ENA-OYWS01000495-OYWS01000495.1-human-gut-metagenome-genome-assembly--contig:-NODE-495-length-18938-cov-5.789334_pt1 | contig 18938 bp, 10 predicted proteins | sample MGYA00244813_ERZ653402 | MGnify/ENA primary metagenome ERZ653402 (study PRJEB26926, sample SAMN06165021) | human gut metagenome | biome: ENVO:00009003; feature: ENVO:2100002; material: ENVO:00002003...
GAGATCATGCCTAGTCTCGTGGGCTCGGAGATGTGTATAAGAGACAGGTTATATTATGAACAAAAAGTTAGTGCTCTTGGGAGCCGGTTTACTGCTTACGGCAGCCACGGCTTCAGCTCAGCAGCATGTGACGGGTAAAGTAACCGATTCGCACGGCGAACCCATCATGGGTGCTACTGTGCGCGTGGCCGGAACCAAAATTATTACGACCACCAACGCGAACGGTACTTTTAAGCTCACTAACGTGCCTGCTTCTGCTAAAAAGATTCAGGTGTCCTATATCGGTATGGAGTCGAAGACTCTCGATGTAGCAGGCAATGTAGAAGTAGTGCTTAAGGACAACGAACTGGGCGAAGTCGTAGTCGTAGGTTACGGTACGGGACAGAAGCTTGGAACGGTTGTCGGTTCAGTTAAAAAGGTAGGTAGCGAACAAATCGCTGATAAACCTGTGCCCAACGTAGCTGATGCTCTCCAGGGTAAGGTGGCCGGTTTGAGCGTATCGACTATGTCGGGTGACGTGGGTGCCATGAACCAGACTGCCATGAAGCTTCGTGGTACCGGTTCGCTGGGAGCCAGCAGCAGCCCGCTCATCGTAATTGACGGTTCGCCTGCCAATGGTGCCATGTTCCAGATGCTCAACGATAACGATATCGAGAGCATTACGACCCTGAAGGATGCTTCGGCAACGAGTATCTACGGTTCACGTGCTGCCAACGGTGTAATTTACATTACCACCAAGAAAGGACGCGCTAACGAAAAAGCACAAATCACGGTAGGTCAGACCGTAGGTTGGAGCCAGTTGGCTCGCGGTATCGGTGACCCGATGAACTCGAACGAACTCTTGCAGTTCCAGCTCGAAAACGGTATCATCACGACCGACCAATATACGAAATACAAACTCCACGGTGCCAACACGAACTGGCAGAAGCACTTCTTCGACAATGCTGCACCGATGTATAACACCGACTTCGCTATCCGCGGTGGTTCGGGCAATACTACTTACTACGTGTCGGCTTCGTACATGAAGCAGAAGAGTTTGACGAAGATTTCGCACTTCGATCGTTACACTGTACGTACCAACCTCGATACGAAACCCAAGGATTGGTTGACCTTCGGTGTGCGCCAGAGCATCGCTTATACCGACCGCTTGGCCGACGGTTACACCAATACCAGCCGTGGCAATTCGCCGACGAACTCAGTAGTAGCTACTTATATGTATCCTGCTTATTGGGATCCCACGGTCGAAGGCGACCAGCCGCACCAGTTCTGGGGTTCCAGTATGTACGATATCTATTGGTTGGCCGGATTACAGCCGCAGAAAACGAATGATATCGTTTACAACGGAACGGCATACGCTCAGATTACCCCGGTGAAGGGCTTGACCTTGAAGTCGCAGTTGGCCTTGAACGCATTTGATACGCGTTCGACGCAAACCATTTTGCCCAGCTTCCCTGGAAACAATGGTGAAGGTCAGTCTTCAGAAGGACATAGCCGCTCTTCAATGTGGACCATTACGAATACGGCTGAGTATAAGTTCAAAATTGCCGATAAACATAACTTTACGTTGCTTGCAGGTCAGGAAGGCATCAAGGCCTCAGAAAATGAGTTCTCCGCTACCGGTAAGGGTACGAACGATGACCGTCTGCCGACTTTGGGTAACGTAACGTCTGGCGAAATACCTTCATATTCTGCCAGTAAGTACGAATACCTATCGTTCTTCGGTCGTGTGGATTATAATTTCAACGATAAGTATTACCTCAACTTCACCATCCGTAACGACCAAAGTTCACGCTTTGGTGCCAAAAACCGCGGTGCTAATTTCTACAGCGGCGGTTTGATGTGGAACATCACGGCTGAAGACTTTATGCGTTCAACGCGCGACTGGTTGACCAACTTGCAGTTCAAGGCTACTGTAGGTTCAACGGGTAACTCGGAAATCGGTAACTATACCAGCCTCGGCCTGACGGGTCAGACTCAGTATAACGGACAGGCCGGTTGGGTGCTTGCACAGCCCGCCAACGATGAACTCGGTTGGGAAAAACAAATTCAGACCAACGTTGGTTTGACCGCCCGCCTGTTCGACCGCTTGAGCGTAGACTTCAACTTCTACCACCGCAAGACGCTCGATATGTTGCTCGCAGTGCCCCTTCCCACCACTACCGGTTTCAGCTCACAGTCGGTGAACGTCGGTGAACTTTCAAACCGCGGTGTGGAATTGGAATTGAGCTACGATGTGGTGAACAATCGCGACTTCTACTTCAACGTATATGCTAACTACGCGTTCAACAAGAACAAGGTAGATGAGTTGTTCTACGGTTTGAAGGAATGGCCCATGCCCGACTACTTGCAAAACTATACTGTAGGTAAGAGTCTGGAATTCTACATGCCTATTTACGCCGGTGTCGACAAGAACGACGGTGCGCCCATGTGGTACAAGCCCGGATTCAAGGGTGAAGCCGGTTACGACTACAACCCCGAAACCATGACCAAGACTTACAGCGATGACTTGGCTCAGCTGACGGGTAAGTCGCAGGATGCGCCCCACAATGGTGGCTTCGGTTTCACTGCTTCATGGAAGGGCTTGTCGCTGAACGCTGACTTTGCCTTCTCATTGAAGAAGTATATGGTGAACAACGACTTGATGTTTGCAGCATCAAGTGTTAACGCTATATCGGGTTTCAACCAGGATAAGAGCATGCTCCACATCTGGAAGCGTCCGGGCGATTTGGCCGAACTTCCCGGTTTCCAATACCAGACCCAGTTCGACACCCACTTGCTCGAAAACTCTTCATTCCTCCGTTTGAAGAACTTGACGCTGAGCTATGATTTGCCCAAGCAGTGGATGGAGGCTACAAACTTCTTCGACAATATCCGCTTCACGTTTACGGCACGTAATGTATTCACCGTAACAAAGTACAAGGGTGCAGACCCCGAAGTCGGAACGAACATCTCAATGGGTCGTTACCCGGCAACTCGTAACTTCACCTTAGGTGTTGACTTGAGCTTCTAATTCATGTGCTGTTTTGCTTGAATCGTGCATGCCCGATATATCTTTTCGCCGTGCCTTGCAGCTTTCTGTCTGCAAGGCCGGCCGAAAAAGAATTACCGACATGACGGCCTAAAGTAAAAGTATTATTTTACACGACACAAAATGAACAAACATATTTTCAAAGCTATGTTGTGCGCTGCCCTGGCAGTGCCAACCTTGGTTTCGTGCGAACTCGACCAGTTTCCCGAAACCAGTCTTTCGACTGAACAACTCTGGACCGATGTGACCGATGCCGATAAGTTCGATGTGGGCTTGCTCGCGTGCCTCCGTTCGGTTTCAACCGGCGGTTACGGCGTTCTGGCCGATGTGCAGTCGGACTTGTTCAACCTCATTTCGAAATCTACGGCCTATCTTCAGGTAACGAGTTGGCAATTTACTACTGCGCAGTTCGAGGGTGATGGCCTTTGGAGCGGTAACTATAACATGATTGCCAATGCCAATAACATCATCAACAACATCGACCGCCTGAACAGTAAGGTGGAAGAAGGTTCGGCAGAAGCTGCAGCACTCAAGAAGTACAAGGCCAACGCTTACTTTGCACGCGCTTACGGCTATGCCAATATGGTGACGCGCTATTGTAAGAACTATGACGCTGCTACGGCTGATGCAACTCCCGGTCTGTCCCTCGTTTACGAGGTAAATGTATTGGAAAAGCCCGCTCGCGCTACTTTGGCCAAGACTTACGAACAGATTCTCAACGACCTGAAAGAAGCAGAAACTTGCTTCGGTGAGAACGCTGATGTCATGGTTGACCGCCCCAGCATTCACACGGTACATGCGCTCCGCGCCCGTGTTTACTTGCAGATGAAGCGTTATCAGGATGCCATCGACGAGGCTAAGAAGGTAATGGCCGTGTTCCCCCTCATTGACAATGCCGATGACTTTGCCAATATGTGGTACATGGATGAAGGTTCGGAAATCATCTACCAGCCTACGTTCACGCCCGATGAACGCACCGGCACGTATGGTGCCTTCATTGGTTACGACATCGTGAACGACTGCTACTCTTGCTCTTACCTGCCTACGCAGGGCTTGCTCGACCTGTATGAAGCCGATGACTACCGCTACTCAGCTTACTTCATCCCTGCTACCGTATCTTCAGGTGTTCAGGTAACTGACGCTACGGCTGTCGGTAAATTCCCCGGTAACCCCGCACTCTTAAAGCAGGGTGACGTGGAAGGTCAGACTTTCTACAACATGACGAAGGCTTTCCGTGTAGCTGAAATGTATCTCATCGCAGCCGAGGCTCAGTATAACCTGAACCAGACTGAAGGTGGCTTCCTCAATACGCTCCGCCAGAAGCGTGGTGCTTCGGCTATCAAGGCTACCGGTGAGGCACTGTTCCAGGAAATCAAGAACGAATGGGCACGCGAAATGTGCGGCGAAGGTTTCCGTCTGGATTGCTTGAAGCGTTGGGGCGATGGCTTTACCCGTATGCCGGCTCAGCAGCTTGAAGATGGCTTCCTCAATACTCAACCTGGTTTCCAGAACTTGACTGTGACTGCTGATAATTTCCGCTTTATCTGGGAAATTCCCTCTCAGGATTTGCAGGCAAACAAGAACCTGGAGCGCAACTGGCCGAAGAACTAAGCAGCTGTTTACTCTTCAGACAGTGTTGAGCATATATCAAACAGGCTCTCAGAAACACGCCTTTTTCGCAACAGCCGGAACATTCAGGCGGTTTCTAAATTATAAATCATAGGATTCAGTCGGCTGAGTCTTCACTGGTTCAGCCGACTGACTTTAAAGAACCAATCAATTTCGATTCACATGAAATCCTATATCAAAAATTTGTCAATGGCCCTTGTTGCGGGTCTGGCTCTCGTTTCATGTAACGAGAACTTCGACGAAGATATGCCTGCCATCACTTATCCCGAGAAACCCGCTTTGGGCATCTGGGAAAATGACCTGGCCGGTGAAAATGATGTTAAATACACCATAAACCTTACACTCAACGAAAAGGGTGATACCATCTGCGACGTAACGACTTACGACCCCGTGACGAAACGTTACAACGTAATCAGCAACGGTAAAGCTACTTACGACAAGCGTGTGGGTATGATTGTTGCCGATTTCGAAGATTCACCCTATGAAGCTCCGGCTCGCGTGGCTATCAACTATACCAATGACTTGCAGCGCCATATCGTGAACATTTACAGCAAACTGCTCGGTAACTACAAGAGCGAGGCCAGCTTCGTTCCTGTTAAGGTTCAGTCGGTTTCTGTATGGGGCGACTGGGAATTGGCCGACGGAACAAAGATTCATTTCACTCCTGAAAACAGCAAGGCTACGGTAAATGGTGCTGAAGGTACTTACAACTACGCCGGTACTGAAGGTACGGTAACGGCTGGCGGTAAGACTTACAAGTTCAATCTGAACGATAAGGGTCAGATGTTCTTTACCGAAAACGGTGGTCAGGCTCAATATGCCAAGCACGTGATGACGCCGCTGCCCGATGACTGGACAGAATATGCTGTAGGTGTTTACCAGAGCTGGTTGTTCGATGCGCAGCCTGATATAATCATGGAGTACTCAGACTATCGTTCAAAGGGTCGTATCACTGGCTTGTACGTTACCAACAAAACCAAAACATTCCTTTGGAAAAAGGGTGCTACTAGTGTAACTGTGCTTGATGAATCGTACGAAACCGGTTATGGTATGAATGACGGAGCTGGTAACCAACACCAGATTATCGGCTATCCTAATGCCCTTTCAAACAGCGACTCACGTACTGCCATGTATTCAAATACCGGCTATGGCATCTTCTCTTTCGGTATGATGTATGGCGACAAGAACGTCGGCTTCATCGGCCCGGCTAACCAAGGTGATCCCATGGTGGATAAGTACATCATCAAAGAAGTATTTGAATAATCGTTGGGCATAAGCCCCATGTAATTGATAAAAGGCTACATTTCCCGGTTTTCGGGAATGTGGCCTTTTTTGCTTATATCTTTGTGGTGTATTGCCTAAGCGTTCGGTATTTGCTACTTTTCTATGCGAAATACTTACAAATTGCGCAAATAATCGTACCTTTGTATAATGTAGGATGCGGTTCGGTAGTCCTTCGCTCAAAAGCACGCTTTTGGCTTGGTACTACGCTCACCTTTCACTACCTTTTGATAAGGTAGGATGCGGTTCGGTAGTTCCTTCGCTCAAAAGCAAGCTTTTGGCTTGGTACTACGCTCACCTTTCACTACCTTTGTATACGAATCAGTTCGACTGCATTGTTCGCAATTTTACCAAGAACCAACCAAAATAAAATTCAGAGATTTTGATGAATACAAAACTGATATGTTGGCTGATAGGTATGCTTTGCGCACTGACCCTTCAGGCGCAGAACGAATATCCTACGGCCAATCCCACCATGACTTACGTGGATGCCGATGGGGCAGAACAAAACGAAACGCAATACGACGGGTCGGCCCCCTTCAAGGCTACGTTTAAAGCCAATCCCGAAAACGTGGGTAACTATACGCCCCTGTATGAATGGCGCTTTACACGTAACGGAGAGTCGGCCCCTTTCCTGGTGCGTAACGACGAGGATACGGAGTTTGACTTTAACCAATCGGGCAGTTATACGGTGGAACTGCTCATCAGTTTTGTGCAAGGTACTGACACCATTGAATATGTGATGGACCAACCCTTCAGTGTGACGATTTCTGAATCGAAACTTGAAGTGCCTAATGCCTTTACACCCAACGGCGACGGCATCAACGATGTGTTCCGCGTGAAAGAAGGCTATAAAAGCATCATCAGCTTCAAGGCACAGGTGTTTAACCGATGGGGTAAAAAACTCTATGAGTGGAGCGACCTGGAAGGTGGATGGGACGGAAAGTCCGGCGGTAGCAATGTGCCCGACGGAGCTTACTACCTGCACATCCAGGCCCGTGGCGCAGATGGACGTAAATACCACATTAAAAAAGTAATCAATCTGTTGCGCGGATTTACCGAAACGAACGGTGCCGCACAATGAGAAACACCACGTAAAGAAGTAACGATGACGCAATCGAAAATAGAGATACTTGGCGCAAAAGTGCACAACCTGAAAAATGTGGATGTGACGCTGCCGCGCTACAGCCTGAGTGTGATTACCGGACTGAGTGGTTCGGGTAAAAGCTCTTTGGCTTTCGATACGCTTTATGCCGAAGGACAACGACGCTACATCGAAACCTTCTCGGCATACGCCCGGAATTTTCTCGATAACCTGGAACGACCGGATGTGGACCATATTTCGGGACTGAGCCCGGTAATCAGCATCGAACAGAAAACCACGAACAAAAACCCCCGTTCGACGGTGGGAACGGTGACTGAAATTTACGACTTCCTGCGTTTGCTCTATGCCCGCGCTGCCGAGGCTTACTCGTATGCTTCGGGCGAACGCATGATTAAATACACCGAAGAGCAGATTGTCAGTTTGATACTCGATGCTTACGAAGGACACAAGGTATACTTGCTGGCACCCTTGGTAAGGGCACGCAAAGGACACTACAAGGAGCTCTTTGAAAACGTGAGACGCAAGGGTTTCCTGACTGTTCGCGTTGATGGCGAACTGCGTGAGGTGGTGAGCGGCATGAAGCTCGACCGATACAAGAACCACGACATCGAAGTGGTGGTGGATAAACTTGCGGTGCAGGCCAAAGACGAAGAACGGCTGCGCAAAAGCGTGGCGCAAACCTTGCGACAGGGCGAGGGACTGATGATGATTCTGGATGCTGCCGACGGTAAAACCCGCTTTTACTCAAAACAGCTGATGTGTCCGACTACCGGACTGGCATATAGGGAACCTGCCCCCCATAACTTTTCGTTTAATTCGGCTCAGGGAGCCTGTCCGCGATGTAAGGGGTTGGGCTATGTGAGCGTGATAGACTACGAAAAGGTGGTGCCAGACCCTAAAGTGAACATACGAAATGGTGGCCTCGCTCCCTTGGGGAAATATCGCAATGCTTTGATTTTCTGGAAAATCGAGGCGCTGCTCTTGCCTTACGAGTGTGACCTGAAAACGCCGATTGCCGACATTCCCGAAGAGGCAATGAACGACATATTTAACGGCACGACCGAACGCTTGCGTATTCCGGCCTCGATTGCTCATACTACTGACGATTACTATGTGGAGTACGACGGGCTGGCTAAATACATTGCCCAAATGGCTGATGCCGAAATGACGGCAGCGTCGCAGCGTTGGGCTGAACAGTTTTCGACGACGGCGGTGTGTCCGGAATGTCAGGGCGCACGCTTGAACCGCGAGGCACTGTCGTTCAGGTTTGCCGGCAAGAACATTGCGGAACTGGCCAATATGGACATTGCCGAGCTGTATGAGTTTCTGAGTCAGGTGGAAACGAAACTCGACAAAAAAAGTCGGGCCATTGCTCACGAAATTCTGAAAGAACTGCTGACACGTTTGAAATTCCTGCTTGACGTGGGACTGGATTATCTTTCGCTGTCGCGTTCGTCGGTGACGCTGTCGGGCGGTGAAAGCCAACGTATCCGACTGGCTACGCAAATCGGTTCGCAGCTGGTGAATGTGCTTTACATCCTTGATGAACCGAGTATCGGCTTGCATCAGCGCGATAACGTGCGACTGATTCATTCGCTCCAGGAGTTGCGCGACTTGGGCAACACGGTGGTAGTGGTGGAACATGACAAGGACATGATGATGGCTGCCGACTACATCGTGGACATGGGACCCCGCGCCGGACGATTGGGCGGTGAGGTGGTGTTTCAGGGTACGCCCCGCGAAATGCTGGGCTGCGAAACGCTGACTTCACAATACCTGAACGGACAGCGGGCCATTGAGGTGCCTGCGGTGCGCCGCAAGGGCAATGGCGATGTGCTGACGCTCGTCGGGGCCAGAGGAAATAACCTGAAGGGTGTGACGGTGCGTATTCCGCTGGGTACGCTGGTTTGTGTGACGGGTGTGTCGGGTAGCGGAAAGTCGACGCTGATTAACGATACTTTACTGCCTATCCTTTCGCAACACTTTTACCACTCGCTGCGTGAGCCTTTGGCATACGATCGCATTGAGGGACTTGATAAGGTGAACAAGGTGGTGGCTGTGGACCAAAGTCCGCTGGGCCGTACGCCTCGTTCGAATCCGGCTACTTACACGGGAGTGTTCTCTGATATCCGTGCGCTCTTTGTGAACTTGCCCGAGGCTAAAATCAGAGGTTATAAGCCCGGACGTTTTTCGTTTAACGTGCGTGGCGGCCGCTGTGAGGTGTGCAAGGGCAATGGTTACAAAACCATCGAAATGAACTTTCTGCCCGATGTGCTTGTGGCTTGCGAGGCTTGCCATGGCAAACGCTACAATCACGAAACGCTGGAGGTGCGCTTCAAGGGTAAAAGCATTGCCGATGTGCTGGATATGACGATTAACCAGGCGGTGGAGTTCTTTGAAAACGTGCCGCACATTTTGCACAAAATCAAGGTGTTGCAGGATGTGGGACTGGGCTACATTAAACTGGGACAAAGTTCGACGACGCTCTCGGGCGGCGAAAGCCAACGTGTGAAACTGGCTACGGAACTGTCGAAACGCGACACGGGACAAACGATTTACATCCTTGATGAACCCACAACGGGACTTCACTTCGAGGATATCCGGGTGCTCATGGATGTGTTGCAGAAGTTGGTGGAGCGAGGTAACACGGTAATCGTGATTGAACACAACCTTGATGTAATCAAAGTGGCCGACTACCTGATTGACATGGGACCTGAAGGCGGACGTGGAGGCGGACAGTTGCTGTATGCCGGTACGCCCGAAGGATTGGTTGAGGCTCAGGTGGGTTATACCTGGAAATTCCTGAAGGATGAGTTGCAGGCGGTAGCTCCTTTGGCGCAGCCGACCAACGAAGCCCCATCAATTTGAAACTACGATTGATACTTTTATTGAAATAAATTTTTTAATCACTAACCCATAAATTCTTTTCAATCTTATGTTCGAAGGACAACCAAAGGGTTTGTTTACCCTTGCCCTTGCCAACACCGGCGAGCGCTTCGGCTACTACACGATGTTAGCCGTGTTCGTTCTCTTCCTGCAGGAGAACTTTGGTCTTTCAGCCGCAGCAGCCGGCAGTATTTATTCAACGTTCCTGATGTTCGTGTACTTCTTGCCCTTTATCGGCGGTATCCTGGCCGATAAATTCGGTTACAGCAAGATGGTAACGCTGGGTATCGTAGTTATGTTCCTGGGCTATGTGCTGCTGGCAGTTCCTGCCGGTACGGGCACTGTTGCTTACGCTTGTATGTTGGGCGCATTGGCGCTGGTATCGCTCGGTACGGGCTTGTTCAAGGGTAACCTGCAGGTTATGGTGGGTAACCTTTACGATAACCCCCAGTACGAGGCTAAGCGCGACTCGGCATTCTCTATCTTCTACATGGCCATCAACATTGGTGCCCTCTTTGCCCCCTCGGCCGCTGTGGCTATCATGGACTGGGCACAGAAGAACATGGGTGCCAGCGTGGCAGAGTCTTACCACTATGCTTTCGGTGTGGCTTGCCTTTCGCTGATCATCTCCATGGCTATTTACTACCTGGGCCGACCCACTTACGCACAGGTGCTCACTGACAAGAAAAAGGTAGAAACCAAGGCTGAAACGCACGAGGAAGAACTGACGCCCGCTCAGACGAAAGAACGTGTCATCGCACTTTGCCTGGTGTTTGCTGTGGTGATTTTCTTCTGGATGGCTTTCCACCAGAATGGTTTGACGCTGACTTACTTTGCCCGTGACTATGTTCAAACTTCATCAACCGGCGTGCAGAGCATGATGTTCAACGTATGGAACCTTGTGTTGGTAATCTTTGGCGTATATGCTGCTTTCTCTCTCTTCCAGTCGAATACGGGTAAGGGTAAGGTTATTTCAGCTGTTGTGTTGGCCGGTGTGGCCGGTGTGCTTTATCTGATGTATCAGAACACGCCCGCTGAAACCGCTGTCAGCGCACCTATCTTCCAGCAGTTCAACCCCTTCTTCGTGGTGGCTCTTACGCCGGTTTCATTGGCTTTCTTCGGTATGCTGGCTAAGCGCAATGCTGAACCTTCAGCACCTAAGAAAATCGGTTTGGGTATGCTCATCGCTGCCATCGGTTTCTTGGTAATTGCAGCAGGTAGCAATGGTTTGCTTACGCCTAACGCACAGGCTGCCGGTATCGCTGCCGGTGAGGATGTTACGCGCGTGTCGGCTAACTGGCTGGTGAGCACTTACCTCGTATTGACCTTTGCCGAACTCTTCCTTTCACCGATGGGTATCAGCTTCGTATCGAAGGTGGCTCCCCCGAAGATGAAGGGTATGATGATGGGTGGCTGGTTCGTGGCTACTGCTATCGGTAACATGCTTACGGTGGTTCCGGCTATGATTTGGGGCGACCAGAATTTAATCATTGTTTGGGGTCTGCTCATCGGTCTTTGCCTTGTTTCAGCTGTATTCATCTTTGCTATTCTGAAGAAGCTTGAAAAGGTTTGCTAATGCAGAAGCGAACCGTCATAGCCCCTTGCTGATTGGGCAATGATGGGACTTGACATTTACCATAAACCTACAAAAAAAACTCCGGAAGCACTGCTTGCGCAGCGGCTTCCGGAGTTTCTGTTTTCTGTCACCCGGCTTTGGAATTTGCAGGGCAGTGGAAATGCTGTGGGGGATATGTCGGCTCTGTAGCAAAAAGGTGTGGGGTAGTAGCATTGGGGTGTGGCAAAGCGTTGCTGCCTCGTACGTTTTGCTAATCGGCATGAGATAAAATGTCATATCCCGATTTCATTTTTTTTCGCGTGTGGAAAATGCACCGGAAAGCCTTTAGATAAAGGGCTGAATGCTCCTTTTGGGCTGTGGAAAACTTTTGAGGTGCGATATTAGGCAGCCAAAAAATTTGGATTTCGGGTAGTGCATGTTGTATATTTGCAACAGCGAAGTCAGGCTGTACATTAGCCTAAACGGATGAAAAAACAGTATTCCTTATTTATTCATTCAGCGTTCTTTGACATCATGTTACCACAGAAAGTAAGGCAGGTAGGCCTGTCTGAAACCCATGATGCGTTGTTGCGTTTTACCACACGCTTTTGCTATAGAGCCGCAACGCCTCCTCGACACACACGGGCGTAAATAGGGAATAACATTGGGCGCATTACATGGCGCGTAATTTCCATGTGCGTATCGTTTACCAACGCATACCAAACCCTGATTTACGCCCGTTGTGTCGAGGGGCGTTGCCCCCTATTCGACATTCTGCCCTTACAGGGCGCGATACCTTTTAAACCCGTTCATGGGGGAAACCCAGGGTGTCGCATCCCTTCGGTCTGCTTTACCCTGGGCTGAGATACCCTTTCCCTTACAGGGCGCCGCGGCTTCAAAACCCTTGAATCGTGACGGGGTATAGCGTTATCTAAACAGGGTGCCGCGGCTTAAAACCTCCGAATAAGAATGTGACAGCGCTATCATTGTGATAACCTACTTCACACGGATGTATGATTTACTCTAAGTAGGTGTAGCCGTAAAGGCCAGAGCGGTAATTGGAGATGAACTCCTTGCCTTCCTCATTGGTGATGCGGCCCTCTTTTACAGCGCGGCTTACCCACGATTCCAAGCGGCGTACGAGGCGTTTGGGGTCGTATTGCACATATTCCAACACATCGGCCACGGTTTCGCCGTCGATGGTTTTATCGATGCTGTAGCCGTCTTCATCTACGGTGACGTGTACGGCATTGGTGTCGCCGAAGAGGTTGTGCATATTGCCCAGGATTTCCTGATAAGCACCTACGAGGAATACACCGATGTAATAATGTTCGCCATAGTTGATGGCGTGCAACGGCAAATAGGACGTTTGCTGGTTGTAATTTACATAGGCCGAGATTTTACCGTCGGAGTCGCAGGTAATGTCCTGCAGGGTGGCAGAGCGCATGGGCTTTTCGTCCAAACGCTGGATAGGCATGATGGGGAAAAGCTGGTCGATGCCCCAGGAGTCGGGCAGGGATTGGAAGAGCGAGAAGTTGCAGAAATACTTGTCGGCCATCATCTTGTCGAGCGTGCGCAATTCATCGGGCACGTGCTTTTGGTGATGAACGAGTTCGCTGATTTCGTGCGAGATGCTCCAATACAAGCTCTCGATTTGAGCACGCGTCTTCAAGTCGATAATGCCGTGGCGGAAAAGGTCGAGCGCTTCGTCGCGAATGTCCTGCGCGTCGTGCCAGTCCTCGAGCATGGAGCGGGTGGAGAGTTTATCCCAGATTTCTGTCAGGTCGTGAACGAGCTGGTGATCTTGCTCGGAGGGGTGGAAATTCTCGTCCATGTGCGGCATGCTTACATTTTCAAGCACGTCGACAATGAGTACGGAGTGGTGGGCAGTGAGCGAACGGCCACCCTCGGTAATGAGGTTCGGGTGCGGAATGTTGTTCTTGTTGGCTGCATCGACAAAAGTGTAGACGCAGTCGTTGACGTATTCCTGAATAGAGTAGTTGACCGAACTTTCCGAATTGCTGGAACGTGTGCCGTCGTAGTCAACCCCTAAGCCGCCACCGCAGTCGACAAACTCGATGTTGAAACCGAGCGAATGCAGCTGCACGTAGAACTGAGCAGCCTCGCGCAGTGCCGTAGAGATGCGGCGGATTTTGGTGATTTGCGAACCGATGTGGAAGTGAATGAGCTTCAAGCAGTCGTGCATGCCCATTTCGTTGAGCTTTTGCAGGGCTTGCAGCAGTTCGGACGAGTTCAAACCAAACTTTGAAGCATCGCCGCCACTTTCCTGCCATTTGCCTGTGCCTGAAGCCGCCAGCTTGATGCGGATACCCAGGTTTGGGCGTACACCCAACTTTTCGGCCGTGCGGGCAATGGTGATGAGTTCGGGCATCTTTTCGATGACGAGGAACACACGTTTACCCATTTTTTGTGCCAGCAATGCCAGTTCGATGAAGTTTTGGTCCTTGTGACCGTTGCAAATAATCAGGCTGTCAGAGTCCATGTTCGTGGCCAGCACGGCATGCAACTCAGGTTTGGAACCCGCTTCGAGTCCGAGGTTGTATTTTTTACCGTGGCTGATAATTTCCTCAACTACCGGACGCATCTGGTTGACCTTGATGGGGTAGATGATAAAGTGTTCAGCTTTGAATTCGTATTCTTCGGCAGCGCGTGCAAAGCACTCCGAGGTTTTTTCAATACGGTTGTCCAATATGTCGGGAAATCGGAGCAGCACCGGCGCGGTGATGTCGCGCGAGTTGAGTTCGTCGACCACTTCTTTCAAGTCGACGCGAACCCCATCCTTGCGAGGTGAAACGTAAGCGTGTCCTTTTTCGTTGATGCCGAAATAGTTGACGCCCCAACCCTTGATGTTGTAGAGCTCTTCCGAGTCCTCAATTCTCCATTTTCGCATAGTTGTCAGAAGAAATTATTTTAGATTGAATATCGTCAACGACAATCGAAATTTTATCGAAAGAATCGAGCACGTTGACATCTATAATATGTTGCGCTTGCCGGTAGTAGGGTTCGCGCAGTTGCAGTTGTTCGTTGATGAAATCACGCAGTTCAGCCTCCGACTTGCCTTTGAGCAATGGTCGTTCGCCCCGGCTGATGTTCAGGTGCTGAATAATGGTATCGGTTGAGGCATTGAGGTAGAATGTCTGCCCGGTGTGGTTCATGTAGTCCATGTTGTCGAAGAAGCACGGTGTGCCTCCGCCGCACGAAAGCACAATGTTTTCGAACTCAGCCACTTCGCGCAGCATGCGGCGTTCCAGGTCGCGAAAGCGCTCCTCGCCCTCGTTGGCAAAAATGTCGGCCACACGGGTGTGAAACCTTTCCTCGATATACCAGTCGAGATCGTAGAACGTAAGTCCCAGCCGTTTGGCAAGCGCACGTCCGACCGTGGTTTTTCCCACACACATATAGCCTATCAGTATGATACTTTGCACGTTGATGATGAATTAGCAAGTGAAGTTATGCGGTGGGCCGAAACCGAGAAGTTCAGCCCGCCGTTTGTTGCAGTGCAGCAGTTTTACGCCTTTTTCGCAGCGGTTTTGCGTTTGCGTACAGGCTTTTTGCTGTCCTCCTCCATGATGCGTTTGCAATCTTCGAGCGAAAGGTTAGCCGCATTTTCAGCCTCCTTGGCCGGAATTTTGTAATTCTTCTTTTTGTAGGCAATATACGGGCCCCAACGTCCCATCTTGACTTCCAGTCCGGGTTCCTCGTCAAAGGTTTTGAGCAGACTTTTGGCATCAGCCTCGCGCTTCATCTGTACCAGTTCGATGGCACGTTCCAGCGAAATCGTCATCGGGTCCTCGTCCTTCGGAATGGACACATAGAGTTTGTTCATTTGCACATACGGACCGAAGCGACCCGAGTTCGCCTTCAGCATAACCCCTTCAAATTCGCCCAATTCGCGCGGCAACTTAAAGAGTTCGAGCGCTTCGTCGAGCGTAATGGTTTCGATGCTCTGACCCGCTTTCAAGTTGGCAAAGGTAGGCTTTTCCTCGCTGCCCGATTCGCCCTTTTGTGCGACCGGTCCGAAACGGCCGATTTTTACACTTACGGGTTTGCCCGATTGCGGATCGATGCCCAATTCGCGTTCACCGACATGGTGTTCCGTTTTTTCGTTCATCGTGCGTTCAACCTGCGGTTCGAAGTCGCGATAGAAAGTGCTGATGAGGTTGGTCCAGTTTTTATGACCTTCGGCCACTTCGTCGAATTCCTTTTCGACGTTTGCCGTAAAGTTATAATCCATGATGTCTGGGAAATACTCCATGAGGAAATCATTGACAACGAGGCCAATGTCCGTCGGGATGAGTTTACCCTTGTCGCTACCTACGTTTTCAGTCAGCGTTTCCTCGGTAATCTGTCCGTCGGGTAGAAGCGAAAGCTGAATGAATGCGCGCGGTGTGCCTTCCTTTTCACCCTTAACCACATATTCGCGCTGCTGGATGGTAGAGATGGTCGGCGCATAGGTAGACGGACGGCCAATACCCAGTTCTTCGAGTTTGTGTACGAGCGAAGGTTCCGTATAACGCGGCGGCTGCTGCGTAAATCGCTGCTGCGCCGTGATGTTGTGCTTTTCGAGCTGCTGTCCTTCGTTCATGGGCGGCAGTAAGTTGGCATCGTCTGCCTGCTGCACTTCGTCGTCGCCCAGACTTTCGCGGTAAACGCGCATGAAACCGTCGAAGCGAACTACCTGGCCTGTTGCCTGGAAGTATTCCGGACGGTTATTGATAGCAATATTCACCGTTGTACGCTCCAGTTGTGCATCTGCCATCTGGCTGGCGATGGTACGTTTCCAAATCAGTTCGTACAGACGCTTTTCCTGCGGTGTACCTTCAACGTGCTGACGTGCCATGTCGGTAGGTCGGATGGCCTCGTGCGCCTCCTGCGCCCCTTTCGAGTGCGTGTGGTAGGTGCGACGCTTGTGATATTCCGCCCCCATAAGTTGTTCGATGACCGGTCCGCAACTGTTGAGGCAGAGGTCTGACAGGTTCATCGAGTCAGTACGCATATAAGTAATGAGTCCCGATTCGTAGAGCGTTTGCGCCACGCGCATGGTCATGCTCACCGGGAAACCCAGTTTGCGGGCAGCCTCCTGTTGCAGCGTCGAAGTGGTAAACGGAGCAGCCGGAGTGCGCTTGGTGGGGCGCGTCGTAATGCTGTCGATATTGAACGCAGCATCGCGGCAGTAGGTCAGGAACTCTTCAGCTTCGTCTTTGGTAGCAAAGCGTTTGTTGAGTTCCGCTTTGAGCAGTACCGTTTGTCCGTTGCCCGCCGGCACGTTGAAGTTTGCCGTGACACGGTATGATGCTTCGGGGATAAACTTTTGAATTTCGCGTTCGCGTTCCACAATCAGACGTACAGCCACACTCTGCACACGTCCTGCCGAAAGGCTGGGACGCACGCGTCGCCAAAGTACCGGCGAGAGCTTAAAGCCCACCAGACGGTCGAGTACGCGGCGTGCCTGCTGGGCATCAACCAGGTTCAGGTCGATGTGGCGCGGATGTTCGATAGCCGAGAGAATAGCCGGTTTCGTAATTTCGTGAAATACGATACGGCGCGTTTCCTTCGGATCGAGTCCGAGCACCTCGGCCAGGTGCCAGGCGATGGCTTCTCCCTCGCGGTCCTCATCGGATGCCAGCCAAACAGCCTCCGAAGCTTTAGCTTGTGCGCGTAAATCGCTGACTACATGCCGTTTGTCGGCAGGTATTTCGTATTGCGGTTCAAACGTCTCAAGGTCCACGCCAAAGTTTTTCTTCTTCAAATCGCGAATGTGGCCAAGGCTCGACATAACCTTAAAGTCAGGTCCTAAAAATTTTTCAATGGTCTTTGCCTTAGCGGGCGACTCAACGATTACTAAGTTCTTTTGCATAGCGTTATTTTATTTATGGTGCAAAAGTAGAAAAAAAAAACGGGAAAGGGTGTGTATCATGCCCTTTGCTATGAAAATAGATACGCAACTCATGATTTTGAAGAGCTACTTGGCACTCTAAGAGGTGATTGAAGGTGTTTTCAAGGCCAAAGTGTGACTTTTTTCCAAAGAGCTGCGGCAACAGTGTGGGCGAGGGTGGGGGATGGATGAAACCTGTAGCAGGGTTTGTCTGAAACTCATAATCTGTTCTGTCCGCAACCCATTGCCGGATTATTCAGCAACTATTTGGCGGGAGCAAATAAAAACAGCGCATGGCGAGCTGAACAGCATTTAACCGAACAGCTGACCATGCGCTGGTGTGTGATAAATGGGTATTTAGCGAATGTTATATCCTAAATTCCTACAGACGGCTGCTTATTTCAGCACGCCAAGTTCTTTGCCCACCTTGATGAAGGCAGCGATACACTTGTCGAGGTGTTCGCGTTCGTGGCCGGCAGAAATCTGCACGCGGATACGAGCCTGATCCTTCGGCACAACGGGGTAGTAGAAACCGGTAACGTAGATACCTTCTTCCTGCATCTTCTGGGCATAAACCTGCGAAAGCTTGGCATCGTAAAGCATTACGGCGCAGATAGCGCTCTGCGTCGGTTTGATGTCAAAGCCGGCAGCCATCATCTTGTCGCGGAAGTAGTTTACGTTCTCAACGAGTTTGTCGTGGAGTTCGTTGCTTTCCTTCAGGATGTTGAAGGTTTCGATGGCAGCACCAACGATGGCGGGAGCTACAGAGTTAGAGAAGAGGTAGGGACGTGAACGCTGACGGAGCATGTCGATAATTTCCTTGCGGCCCGTGGTGAAACCACCCATGGCACCACCGAAAGCCTTACCGAGCGTACCCGTGTAAATGTCGACGCGGCCGTAAGTGTTGAAGAATTCGCTCACACCGTGACCCGTTGCACCAACGACACCGGCAGAGTGGCTTTCGTCGACCATTACCAATGCGTCGTACTTTTCAGCCAAGTCGCAAATCTTGTCCATCGGAGCTACGTTGCCGTCCATTGAGAATACACCGTCGGTTACGATGATGCGGAAACGCTGTTCCTGAGCAGCCTGTAGCTGACGTTCCAAGTCTTCCATGTCGGCATTGGCATAGCGGTAGCGTTTAGCTTTGCAAAGGCGCACACCGTCGATGATTGAAGCGTGGTTCAATGCGTCCGAGATGATGGCATCGTCAGCCGTGAGCAAGGGTTCGAATACACCACCATTAGCGTCGAAGCAAGCAGCGTAAAGAATGGTATCTTCTGTTTTGAAGTAGTCAGAGATAGCAGCTTCGAGTTGTTTGTGGGCGTCCTGCGAACCGCAGATAAAGCGTACGCTCGACATACCGTAGCCGCGGCGGTCCATCATGTCCTTAGCGGCCTGGATGAGGCGCGGATGATTTGAAAGACCGAGGTAGTTGTTGGCGCAGAAGTTCAGCACTTCCTGACCTTTTACTTGGATAGCTGCCTTCTGAGGGCCTTCGATGAGGCGTTCTTCCTTACTGTCTCTTATACACATCTGACGCTGCCGACGATCTTAC
>ENA-OYWS01000507-OYWS01000507.1-human-gut-metagenome-genome-assembly--contig:-NODE-507-length-18514-cov-11.914134_pt1 | contig 18514 bp, 9 predicted proteins | sample MGYA00244813_ERZ653402 | MGnify/ENA primary metagenome ERZ653402 (study PRJEB26926, sample SAMN06165021) | human gut metagenome | biome: ENVO:00009003; feature: ENVO:2100002; material: ENVO:00002003...
ACGGAATAGTGGGGCTGGCTGTCGGAAACGGAGGATTTTATGTTAAGACAGACCACCCAGAAAATCACTGCCCTTTATCCAAGACTATCCCATGAGGACGAGCTGCAAGGCGAAAGTAATTCCATTTCCAACCAGAAGCGTATCCTTGAAACCTACGCAAAGCAGAACGGCTTTTCCAATCTGCGCTGGTACACGGACGATGGCTATTCTGGTGCGAACTTCCAAAGACCGGGCTTTCAATCCATGCTTGCGGACATTGAAGCCGGGAAAGTGGCTACCGTTATCGTAAAGGATATGTCACGGTTAGGGCGAAACTACCTGCAGGTGGGAATGTATACCGAGATGATTTTCCCACAAAAAGGCGTCCGCTTTATCGCCATCAACGATGGAGTAGACAGCGCACAGGGCGACAATGATTTTGCCCCTCTGCGGAACATTTTCAACGAATGGCTGGTGAGAGATACGAGTAAGAAAATCAAAGCTGTAAAACGGTCAAAAGGCATGAGCGGCAAGCCTGTTACGAGCAAACCCGTGTACGGCTACCTCATGGACGAGGACGAAAATTTCATCATTGACGAGGAAGCCGCACCCGTAGTCAAGCAGATATACCGTCTGTGCCTTGCCGGGAACGGTCCGACCAAGATAGCCCGTATGCTGACCGAGCAGGAAATCCCAACGCCGGGAACGCTGGAATACCGCAGGACGGGCAGCACACGCCGCTATCACCCCGGCTATGAGTGCAAATGGGCGACAAATACCGTGGTGCATATCCTTGAAAACCGGGAGTACATGGGCTGTTTGGTGAACTTCAAGACGGAGAAACCGTCCTACAAGACCAAGCACAGCATAGAAAATCCCATTGAGAAACAGGCAATTTTCGAGAACCACCATGAGCCTATCATCGACACCCAGACATGGGAGCGTGTGCAGGAATTACGCAAACAGCGCAAGCGTCCGAACCGCTATGATGAAGTGGGCTTGTTCTCTGGTATGCTCTTTTGCGCGGACTGCGGCAGCGTCATGTATCAGCAGCGTTACCAGACCGATAAGCGGAAACAGGACTGCTATATCTGCGGGAACTACAAGAAGCGCACCCATGACTGCACCGCACATTTTATCCGCACCGACCTTTTGACTGCGGGCGTTCTCTCCAATCTACGGAAAGTGACGAGCTATGCGGCAAAGCATGAAGCCCGGTTTATGAAGCTGCTGATCGAGCAGAACGAGGACGGCGGCAAACGCCGGAACGCCGCCAAGAAAAAGGAACTGGAAGCTGCCGAAAAGCGTATCGGTGAACTTTCCGCTATTTTCAAGCGGCTGTATGAGGACAGCGTAAGCGGTCGCATTTCTGACGAGCGTTTCACGGAGCTTTCGGCAGACTATGAAGCCGAACAGCAGGAATTGAAAGAGCGTGTTGCCAGAATACAGGCGGAGCTTTCCAAAGCACAGGAAGCTACCGTAAACGCAGAAAAGTTTATGAACATTGTCCGCAAGCACATGAACTTTGAAGAACTGACCCACACCCTCTTGCGTGAGTTTGTAGAGAAAATCGTTGTGCATGAGTGCAGCTACGATGAAAACGGCACACGCAGACAGGATATTGAGATTTACTATTCTTTCGTCGGCAAGGTGGACTTGCCCGAATGACTGCCCGCCCTATCCGATACCAAAGACAAGTATCGGATAGGAAAGGCAAAATTTTTTACACTTCTATTGCTTCTTTATCACACATAAGTAAAGTCACAGGGAATGAAACAGTTCATGGCAGGAGCTGGAGTTATCCTTGTTGGTGCATTACTTGTACCAAAGCTCAAGGATCTGATTCCATCATCACTTAGCTAAGTATAAGCACCTCTATTTACAAAATACATCACGAATAAAAAAACAGCCATCTGCGAAAGTAGGTGGCTGTGATATTTAAAGGAGATAAAAATGTTTCAATTATTACCGGTGTTTCTTGGACTATTTGACAGTACGGTTCAGAAACTTATGAATGGATTTAGAGACATTTTTTATGAACTCGCATATTCAAATCTTAGTAATATGTTGTCTGATTTAAATGAAAAAGTTGCAACTATATCTACTGAACTTTCTACCGCACCAGATGCTTGGCAGGGAGGTACGATATGGGAACTTATTGTAAAGATTGCAGAACAGGTAGCGCTTCCTGTAGCAGGAACGGTTTTCACTTTTGTCGTGTTATGGGAGCTTATATCTATGCTAGTACAGCCTAATAATCTTGCTGATATAGATTTTGTATCGGTGCTGATGAAGTGGTTGATAAAGACAATAGTTGCTGCTTGGTTTATCAGTAACGCCTTAACTATATGTAATTGCTTTTTTGGTATTGGTGCATCAATGGTTAGTAAAACTACGACGGTGCTAAATCAGCAAGTAACAGATAATACCCAAGGATCAGTGCTGCTTAAATATTTATCAGATAACTATGGAGATCAGGACGAGGATGCGGAGAGTGGAGATGTTTCCGGTCTTATTAGTCTAACGGTATCTACATGGTTTATTGATGTCATCATTAAATTTATGGGAATCCTTATCACAATAATCTTATATTCCAGGATGATTTCAATATATCTGCACTGTGCTGTGGCACCTTTGCCCATGGCAACAGTCACTAATCACCATATGTCTAATATTGGTATCGGATATATGAAAAATGTATTTGCTCTTGCAATGCAGGCGGTGCTGATGATGATATGTGTTGCTATTTATGGAGTTCTTGTTGCAAATGTTTTTGATCCAAATACGATTACGCTTGATCCTGAGAATGGGATTACAGCTATCAAACTATTGACGAAAGCTTGTTGGAGTACAGTTGGAATTTCAATATTGCTTGTATATACAATGTTTAAATGTGAGGGAATAACAAAGCAGATATTTGCTATTTCGTAGTAGAAACTTTTGGACATAATGTCCAGAAGGAAAAATAAAGGAGGAAAAACATGGCTTACGTAGATGTTCCCAAGGATCTTACAAATATCAAGACCAAATTTATTGGTCATTTTACAAAAAGACAGTGCATATGTTTCGGACTTGGTATTGTTGTAGGATTCCCTGGATATTTTATAGCTAGGGCCGCTATAGGGACGACGGCAGCTTTCTATGTTCTTATAGCAATTATGGCGCCATTCTTTTTGTTTGGAATTGTAGAAAAAGATGGATTGCCACTTGAAGTCTATATGCTTAACTTTATCAGACATACCTTTGCTTATCCCCAGATAAGAGTGGAAGAGGCTGAAAATATTTATGAGTATTACGATGAACGGCGAAAAAAGGAAATAAAAATGATGGCACAAAAACGTGCAAAAAGGAAAGGGGTGAAAAGTCCACATGGCAGACAAAAAAAGTAACGAGCCTAGAAGGGAAAATGGAAGAATTCCTACATATCAGACGGCGTATCATGGCGCAAAGAAAAAGGATCCTCTTACGAATCTTGCACGTATTATTGTCGAGAAATTTGATAAGCGTCGTGTGCCGGAAAATACGATTGATACGATACCATTTGATCAGATATATCCAGATGGATTGTGCCGTATAGGTGATAACTTTTATTCTAAGATGGTGCAGTTTTATGACATAAATTATCAGCTTGCACAGAATGATGAAAAGCAACATATATTTGCTGAGTATTGCCAGTTTTTGAATTACTTTGATGAGACAATACACTTTCAATTTTGTTTTATTAATCAGAGAGTGGACATGGAGGAGTATAAGAAAGTTATATCTATTCCAGATCAGGACGATGAATTCAATGTAGTAAGACGTGAATATGCGACATATCTAAGGAATCAGCTTGAAAAAGGAAATAATGGAATTGTGAAATCAAAATACTTGGTTTTCGGTATTGAAGCTCGTGACAGGAAACAGGCGGTATCAAGATTGGCAAAGATCGAATCGGATGTAATCAATAAGTTTAAGCTGCTTGGATGTAAGTGTGTGCCAGTGAATGGTTTGGAGAGACTTCGTATCATGCATGACTACCTTAATCAGGATTCTTTGGAAAAATTTGCGATGAAGTCGTTTAAGGATGTGGTTGAAAGTGGACTTACACCAAAGAATTTTATTACACCAACATCGTTTGACTTTAGAGCGAAGGATTACTATAAAATCGGAGATATGTTTGCAACGACAAATTTTCTTGTAATATCTGCACCAGAGATTTCCGATGAAATGCTTGCAGACATTCTTAATATGGAAGATGCATTAAGCGTCACAATGCATATTGATACACTTAATCAGACAGAAGCTATGAAATATATTAAAGGTAAGCTGTCCGATATCAATAAGATGAAGATTGAGGAACAGAAGAAAGCTATACGAAGCGGATATGACATGGACATCATTCCGCCAGATATAGAAACGTATTCAGAGGAGGCTCATGGACTGCTTAAAGAAATGCAGTCGAGAAATGAGAGACTTTTTAAGGTGACTTTCCTCATCACCTCATTTAATGAAAATCTTCAGAAGATGAAAGACTTCAGATTTACACTTTCAAATAACATTCAGTCAGCAAATTGCGCCCTGCGTAAGCTGGACCACCAGCAGGAACAGGGACTTATATCATCACTCCCCCTTGGTAAGAATTTTATAAAGCAAAAGAGGTATTTAACTACATCTTCAACCGCTGTGTTTGTTCCATTTACAACACAGGAGCTTTTTATGGATTCCAAAGAGAGCCTTTATATGGGACTTAATTCCCTGTCCAATGGGATGATCATGGCTGATAGAAAGCTGCTTAAAAATCCGAATGGATTGATACTTGGTACACCAGGATCGGGTAAATCATTTGCAACAAAGCGAGAAATACTTAACACGTTTCTTGTGACCACGGATGATATTTTAATCTGTGACCCAGAGGCTGAGTATTATCCACTTGTGAATTATCTGGGAGGACAGGTTATAAAAATTGGACAGTCATCAAAGCATTATATTAATCCTCTGGATATTAACCTTAATTATTCAGATGATGATGATCCAGTATCCCTCAAAGCGGATTTTATATTGTCATTTATGGAGCTGGTAGTGGGTGGTAAGACTGGATTGAAGCCTGAGGAAAAATCGGCAATTGACTTTGCGGTGTCGAGGATTTATACAAAATATTTTGAAAATCCAGTGCCAGAAAATATGCCTATACTTCAGGATCTTTACAATGAGCTTTTATCACACAAAGAGGATCTGGTTTCGCAGCATATAGCACAGTGTATGTATCTTTATGTGGAAGGAAGTAACAATTTGTTCAATCATCACACAAATGTTGATTTGGATAATCGTATTATCTGCTTTGATATTAAATCACTTGGAAAGACACTGAAAAAACTTGGAATGCTTGTAGTTCAGGATGCAGTTTGGAATAGAGTAACTGTAAACAGAGAAATGCATAAGTTCACAAGGTTCTATATAGATGAGTTTCATCTGCTTTTAAAGGATGAGCTGACAGCAGCTTATTCGATGGAGATCTGGAAGCGATTTAGAAAGTGGGGAGGAATACCGACAGGAATTACACAGAATGTCAAGGATTTCCTTGCTTCAAAGGAAATCGAAAATATATTTGATAACTCGGATTTTGTGTATATGCTCAACCAGGGTGCAGACGATAGAGATATTCTTGCACAGAAGCTTGACATATCACAGCATCAGATCAAATACGTGACGAATGTTGGACAAGGTGAAGGACTCATTTTTTTTGGAGATATTGTTCAGCCTTTTGTTGATAGGTTCCCTAAGGACACTCTTATGTATACACTTCTTACGACAAAGCCGGCAGAGACTAAGACAGAGACAGAAGCTGCTTCAGAGCAGGCAGGTTAGAATTAAGGAGGTCGCCGGATGGGATATGATCTGAAGGGCAAGATGGCAGATATGGCAGGTGACACTCTGAAAAACGTAGAAGATGGTGGTAATAAACTATCTAGTGAAAATACGGAGAGTGCACAGAAACTTTCAAATAAAACCACGCACACAACGCTTGAAGCGAGTAGGGAAGTCAGAGATAAACTGGTAAACAGGAGAAGAAAAGTCCCAGAAACTAATCAAGATGCAGCAAATAGAATATTACTTCATAGTGAGGGTGTTTCTGATACAAAGTTGCATGATCATAGAAAGAAGTTACAAAAAAAACTCCGGCAACAGTACAATATCAAAACTTCTGTAAAGGGAGGTTTAAAGACTGATCTTAGAGTGGAAGTGGGTACTGAGAGTAAACTGCATGAAGGAGCAAAATATTCAGCTATTTCACAAGCAGCATCATTTGGTAAAAGAACACTTCATATGACAGATGATATGGCAAATGATGAAAAAGGTCTGGGAATTCAAAATGCCTGGACAGATGCAGCAAATAAGGTTTCGGATGCGGCATCAACAGTCTATTCGGTATCAAGTACGGCAAAGTATTGGCGTCAGCAAAGACGGGAAAAAGATATAACCAGGCTTATAAAACAGGAAGATAAGATTGCCAAAAATGCTATAAAGATAAATTACCAAACTGCTCTTGACAGGGCAAAAGAAAGTGATCTTTGGAAAAATAGCAATATGTATGATCGTTATCTGCAGAAAAAAGCTGTCAAAAAGAAGTATATGAAAAATGCCATTAAAGAGTATCAAAATGCAAAAAAAGCAAAAAGCACGGCAACTGTTACATATACGACAGGCTTAAATGTGTATGACAAAATTAAGCAAGGGGCAGGATTCTTGTGGGAGTCTGTTAAGGCGCTTGCTTCATCACCTCTAGGTAGGATAGCAATTGTATCAACTGCTGCAGCCGCATTGGTTATATCACTGATTGGAGCTGCTGGTCCGATATTGCTTATGTCATTTGGTGGCGATTCAAATAACTCTGCATCACAACCTATAATAGGCACAGGTTTTCCGAGTGCGGTTATGGATTGGAAAGAATGGGTTACAGAACGATGTAAAGCTAATAACGATGCATCAAGCAATATAGATCTTAATGATTATGTAAATGCTATTCTTGCGACTATTCAACAGGAATCAGGAGGTATTTCATCAAGTTGTGGTGGAGATCTCATGCAATGTAAGGAAAGTGGATTGTGGGATGACAGTACCATGCCATCTGACTGGACAACTGAGCAAAAATCAATAGACATTGGTATACGTGTGTTTTATTCCCATATGAAAACATGGGGTGTGGATGGAGCTGATGATTATGATAATCTACAAATTGTTGCCCAGGCATACAATTATGGTGGTGGTTGGCTTGGATTTATGAAGGGCAAAAATGCCACAAAATGGACACTGGAACTTTCAACTGAGTATTCAAATGAACAGGCAAAGAAAAGTGGTTGGACAAGCTATGGTCATAAAGAATATGGTGAAGAATGGCTTGAAAAGTATAAAAGTGGTTCATCAGTTGGAGGAGGAGCAATAGTTGTCGCAAATGGAGCTGCAGGAGTTATGCAGACAGCGCAAAATCAGATAGGTATTACAGAAAATCCAATAGGATCTAATAACGTTATTTATAACACAGACTATTATGGACAGGAAGTAAGTGGAGACTCTTATCCATGGTGTTGCGTGTTTGTCTGGTGGTGCTTTAATAAGAGTGGCAATGGAGATGCTTTTTACGATGGGGGCAAAGTAGCTGGATGTGGAGCAGTTTATACATGGGCACAGAATAATGGTTTATTCATTACAAGCACTGAGGCTAAGTATGGAGATATTGTTCTATTTGGAAACAATGAACATATAGAGGTTGTTGTGTCTAATAATGGAGATGGCACATTTACAACTATTGGAGGTAATACTTCAAGTGACGGCGTGAGTGGATCACAAAGTAATGGTGGATGTGTAGCGTTAAAGACTAGATATACAACAGGTGGATTCCCAATCACATCGTTTATCAGACCTAAGTATAAGTAAAAGGAGCAAGAACGTGGAAAGATACGAAGATAAAATTGCAAAGCAGAAGATAGAAAGAGATAGACAACAGGATAAGGTGAATAAGCTTACTGTTGAATATGAAAAGGTACGAAGTAGGCTTAACAAGGAGAATGCAAAGCTGCAGGAATTAAATGATAAGATAGATAGAACGGAATATTTCCTTTTTAAAACAAAACTCAAAGAGGTAGGATTAGAGGGAAATCCAGAGAGTGCTATAGACACTCTTATAACTGTCTATGCGCAGCATGTTGAAGTAGCAGGGGATGATAATTCTCCTGCTACAACTTTTTAGAAACAGGAGATGAATAAGAGGATGAATGAGATGTTAAAAAAATTAATTTTTTCTTTCGCATTGGTGGGAATACTTTTAGGAAGTTTTAAAGGTTACACCGTTTATGCACAAGATGATTCTGGATCCGAAGTTACAACAGAGACGACGACAGAAGCGACTACAGGAGCAACAACTGAGTCTACACAGACAACTCCATCTACAAAGGATCCAAACTCTTCAGAGACTACATCTGAAGTGGTGGCATCAAATGATAACAAGTATAAGGTTAAAATATCAATTGCTCTTGCAAAGGCTGGTTGGTATAACGATTCAGCAATGGTTAATGTTAAGGTTGAAAAAATCTATGGAGATAGTAAGTTCAAAATTAATACTATTGAGGCAAAGATTGGATCAACAGGTAGCTGGGTAGATATTACCGATGATAAAGCCATAGAGATTACGGAGAACTGTACAGTATATGTTAAAGTGACTGATATGAATGGGCAAGAATACGAGAAGAATCGATTTATTAAATGCTTTGATACAGTGCCCCCAACATTAAATGCAGCAGTGAGTGAGGGACTGTTGACAGTTCTCACATACGATACAGAAAGTGGAGTAAAAAATATATATATCAATGAATATAGTTTTGATCCAGATGAAAATGGTGTTGTGTCCGTCAGACTGCAGAAATTTGATTCTACATATCAATACTTTTATATTTATGCTATTGATAATGCCGGAAATTCAAGCACGGTATATACAGTAAATAATCCCTACTATAAGGATAAAACCACGGAAGAAGGAAGCAGTGAGGAAAACACGGAGGATCCTGCAGATTCCCTGCCGGATAATGGTAGTGCAACTGTTACAAATCCATCAACAGGAGCAGTTACATCAGTAACAGATGAAGCTGGAAAAGATATATCTAAGACTGTTAATAAAAAGCAGTTTTATACAATAGTAACAAGGGATGGACAGCAGTATTTTCTGGTAATTGATATGTCAGCTTCGTATACAGACGATGATGGTGTAGATGTTACTCACGGAAATGGTACAGTTTATTTCCTTACTTCGGTATCTAATGATAACCTGCTGAATTTTGTTAATAGTGGTGAGCAGACATTGCCACAGAATTCTGTAGCCCAGGGAAATAATATAGATAAAGATACAGTAACACCAGATATGGATGAATCGACAACCGAAGAGAGTACTGAGGATGCTAATGCTGATGCAGACAAAAAGAAAGAAAGCAAAGGTTTGGGCATTTGGTTGTATGTGATTATATTTGGAGTAATGGCTATAGTGATTGTCGGATATAAGGCGCTGTCTGGGAAAAAGGGAAAGCCAGAAGCAAATGACGACGAGATGTATGGGCTTAGCGATGAAGATGACTTAGAGGAAACAGATTATGATCCGGATCAGGACGAGTAATAAATAATATGCAATAAGATACAATAGGTGGCAGTTGATAGACTGCCACTTTTTTAGGAGGTAAAACTATGAAATTGGTAATAGCAGAGAAACCAAGTGTTGCAAATAGTATAGCTGAAGTGATTGGCGCTAATGATACGACAGGCGATGGTTATAGAAGTGGAAATGGCTATATAGTTTCTTGGTGTGTTGGACATTTGATTGAGTTGTCGGAACCCGCTAGTTATGGTGAACAGTATGAAAAATGGACATATGATTCGTTGCCAATTATTCCAGATTCATTTTCGTATGAAGTGAAAAACGACACAATAAAACAGTATAAGGTGTTAAGTGAGCTGATGATGAGAGACGATGTTGAATCTTTGGTTTGTGCAACGGATGCGGGGCGAGAAGGAGAGCTTATTTTTAGGTTAGTTTATAACAAGGTTGGTTGTCAGAAACCTTTTGAACGTTTATGGATTTCTTCGATGGAAGAGTCTTCAATTAGAGACGGGTTTAATAATCTTAAGCCAGGAAGAGAATTTGATCACTTATATGAATCAGCTCTCGCAAGACAGAAGGCAGACTGGCTCGTAGGTATTAATGGTACAAGACTTTTCACCGTACTGTACAATAAGCTCTTGAAGGTTGGAAGGGTTCAGACACCTACACTTGCTATGTTGGTGGATCGAGAAATGAAGATTAATGATTTCAAGAAAGAGACTTATTATATAGCACATATTCTTGGAAATGGGATAGATGCGGTATCTGAACATATTGGTGATAAAAGTCAGGCGGATAGTGTTGCGAAAGAATGTAAAAATGAACAGGCAACTGTTACAAGTGTGGTAAAGGAAGAGAAAAAGATATCTCCACCGAGACTATATGATCTTACTACGCTGCAGAGAGATGCGAATAGATTGTTTGGATTTACTGCTAAGCAGACTCTTGAATATACTCAGAATCTGTATGAGAGAAAGTTGGTTACATATCCGAGAACGGATAGCCAATATCTTTCGGATGATATGGAGGAGACTGCAAAGAATGTAATAGAGGCTATTTTCAATTCGACACTATTTGATCAGGACATTATGTTTAATCCGGCTGTTGATCAAGTCTTAAATAGCAAAAAAGTTACAGACCACCATGCCATTATTCCAACGGTTGAGATTGTAAAACAGGATTTAAAAGAGGTTCCTGTTGGTGAAATAAAAGTATTATCGTTATGTGCTAACAGGCTATTGTGCGCTACAGCATCAAGACATATTTATAACTCAACAAAGGCGGAGTTTAACTGCAAGGGAAATATATTTAAGGTATCTGGTAAGGAAGTGATCTCGAACGGATGGAAAGATTTTGATGATATTTTCAAAAAGAAATATAAGACAACTGAGGAAAAAACGGAGACAGATGATGTAAATAAACTGCCAGATCTTACAGAAGGTATGAATATTCTAGTTGAAGATACAAGAGTCTCTGAGCATTATACACAGCCCCCAAAGCATTATACCGAGGATAGCTTATTGGCTGCAATGGATAAAGCTGGAAGTGAGGATATGTCAGATGATGTTGAACGCAAAGGTCTGGGGACTCCGGCAACTAGAGCAGATATTATAGAGAAACTTGTTAAAGATGGATTTGTGAAGCGAGAAAAAAAGCAGATGATACCAACAGATGATGGTATAAAACTGATTACTATTCTACCTGATGTGGTTAAATCCCCAAAATTAACTGCGGACTGGGAGAATGAACTTGCACAGGTATCAAAAGGTGAAGTTGCGGAAGAATCTTTTATGGAGGAAATTACCCAGATGGTTGGTAATCTGGTAGCCACATACAGTAGTGTAAGTGAAGAAGATAAGAGTCTGTTTAAGAAAGATCAGGAAGTTTTCGGAGAATGCCCAAAATGTGGGAAGAATGTAGTTAAGGGTAAATATGGGGCGTATTGTGTAGGCAAGTGTGGAATGGGCTTTGGTAGGGCTTTAGGAGTAACTCTAAGCGACGCTCAGGTAAAAAATTTGCTTGCCGGTAAAAAAATACTTGTGAAAGGAATAAAGAGTAAAAAAGGTTCTGTATACGATGCTTATCTAACACCAACAGGAATCGCACCATATTCTTATACAGATTCCAAAGGGAATGAGAAAAATGGTTTTCAGTATGAATACGATATGGACTTTCCAAAGAAAAAGTAGGAGGTACAGATGGCAGATAAATATTATAAAGTTGCAGATATGGCAAGTAGCGTAGCCGAACGTATTACGCAAAATGCGGATACCTGGACGGAATATTTGGAAACTGCGGCAAGACTTTATCGGTACGGGTTCAAGGATCAGCTTCTTATTTATGCACAGCGACCGGATGCGACAGCGGTAGCTTCCATTGAGGTGTGGAATACCCGGATGCACTGCTGGGTTAATCAGGGAGCAAAAGGTATAGCACTGCTTGACGATACAAGAAAAAAGAAGCTCCGTTATGTGTTTGACATATCGGATGTCCACAAGGCGAAACGTATCGGTATTTTCCCAAATCTTTGGGAGATGAAGGAACAGCACCATGAGGCAGTCATGAAGCGGCTTGAAGATATATATGGTAAGACGGATGAGAAACGACCGATTGAGAGCCGGATGATACAGATAGCAGAGCATATCGCAGAGGACTACACGCCGGATGTATTGCAGGATCTTGTGAATGTACAGGATGACAGTCTGCTTTACGGACTTGATGAATACAATCTTTCTCTTAGACTGAAAGATACGATGGCTTCCAGTATTGCCTATACGCTTATGGCAAGGTGCGGACTTGATACGGATACATATAAGGATGAATTGGATTTTTCTTATATCCGTGAGTTTTCTACACTTGATAGCCTAAGTGTTCTTGGAGAGGCGACAAGCAGTATGTGTGAGCCGGTGCTTCGTGAAATATGTCAGGTAGTTGAGGATATTGACCGGGAAAATGCCCGTAGAGTGGAGCGGGAATCTGGTACTGTAGAAAAAGATGAAAAAACACTTGCCAATGGCAATAAAGGACAATATAATACTTTAAAGCGTGAAAGTGAAACGCTGGATAGATACGATGAAGAAGGAGGTACAGATTATGGAACTGACATACAGCAAGGAAGGGGATTATCTGATTCCAAACATCGAAGCGAACGAGGAGCCGGAGGAGAGCCTGACGAAGTACGGAATGCTCCGGGAGACATTTCTGAAGGAACATCACAAGGGGATTTACACCGGGAAACTCCTGTCTGGGACACTGACGGAGCATTGTCTGATGGTACAGAAACAGGCAGAGGAGAGATTCGAGAGACTGAAAAATCAGATGATGGAGAGCGAGGAAGTGACAGAGGAGCTAAAGAGCAGAGATCAGATGGAGTGGGTTCGCCAGATGAACTCGATAGCGAACAGAGCGGACGAGATCGTTCTGTCGGAGATAGTCTACAGTCTGTAGTAGAAGTTGAATATAAGCAGTTTTCTATTTTCTCTTATCTGGATGAACAGATGGGAACTATAGCAGCAGCCGAGGCAGGTATGAACAGTATCGCTCCGGCTGCTTTTTCGTTAAATGAAAGTGACATAGAGGATATCCTGCGTACAGGTGGTGGAAACAGTAACAGCAGAGAGCGTATCTACGAGAAGTACAGAGAAAACAGGACTTCATCTTATATGGCTGAGTTCCTTGCTGGAGAATACGGAACGTGCGGAAAAGGCTTTGAGATTGCCGGACATGAGATATCTGCATGGTTTGACCGGGATGGCATGAAGCTTGGATATGGACGAAGTGCAAGTGATGACTTTTTCATGAAGAAAAGCTGGGCTGATTGTGAGCAGATAATTGCAGGAATGGTGGAACAGGGGACATTCCTTGATGAAAACAGAGCCTATCTTGCAGATGAAACCGTGCGGCGTGGAGTAGCCGATAACCTGTATTTTTTCTTCCGTGACAGTGTTGGTGATATGTCTGTTGTAGATGGGATTGATGGACTTGATTATCAGAAAACAACAGAGATTTTATTTGAACGACTTAATAATCCGGAAGAAGCACAGAAGATAAAGACGGCGGTTGATAACGAGATAGCGGCAGTGGAACGTGGAGAGAAGAGTTTCCGGTGGAGACTGAATCCAAAACCGCAGGAACTGTCTGACAGAGTATTTGGTTATTGTGATAAGAGGAAAGAGTTGCCACAGAGATTTGATACGGAAACACTGAAAGAAAGTTTTATCACACAGGATGAAATAGATTCCGTAATTACCGGAGGAAGCGGGTTTGCCGGTGGAAAGTTCCGGATACATCAGTATTTCCTTGAAGGACACGACCATAAGGAAGCTGCTGACTTTCTGAAATGTGAATATGGAACGGGAGGAAGCTCCCACGCCATCGTCGGCAGTGACCGGAGCAATCAGGATCACGATGCCAGAGGACTTTCCATCACAAAGGGAAGCCTTATGAATCCTTATGCCAAAGTCGTCCTTACATGGAAAGTGGTAGAAAAGAGAATCGGTGAACTTATTACCGAGGGAAAGTACCTTACTCCAAAGGAGCAGGAAGAGTATGAGAAGATACAGCTTGCCAAGGCACAGGCAGAACTATATGAGACGTCTGAAAAGACGATGGAGGATGCGATAGAAATCGTCAGTGAGTTTCTGGAAAATGAATATGGAAGTGTAGACGATGATTTTGATGATCTTACAAACATATCACTTGCCTATACAGATTTCCTTGATGAGGAAACGAACGTAGAACATCCGGTACAGGTGACACTTAACCTAAAGGAATTTTCTATAAGCACGTATGTGGATGACCTTCTGATCGACAAGAAACAGTACGAATCCCTGGATGATATTTATGAGACGGAACTGCAATATCTTTCATTTAACGATCTGGTATATCTTTCGGATGAAGATATAGAGAAAGTCCGTGACAATGAGGAGCTTGTGCAGGCGCCACTTAATACGGTTGCATGGGATGATATCAAACCGGACACTTTAGAACAAACTGTCCAGAAGTTCCCGGAAGAGAACTTCCATATCGAGGATGAAGCACTTGGAAACGGATCGCCAAAAGAGAAGTTTGCTCGAAATATGCAGGCGATAAAAACGCTGCATTCACTTGAAAATGAGAAACGTGCTGCCACATCGGAGGAGCAGAATATACTGTCCGGTTATGTCGGATGGGGCGGACTTGCTGACGCTTTCGACGAGAATAAGACGGGATGGGGTGCAGAGTATCAGGAGTTAAAGAATCTTCTTACACCAGAGGAATATGTTTCTGCAAGAGAATCCACACTTAATGCCCATTATACGAGTCCTGCTATCATAGACGGGATCTATGACACATTATCCCGTATGGGATTTGAAAAGGGAAATGTATTAGAGCCGGCAATGGGTGTCGGAAATTTCTTTGGAAGATTGCCGGAAGGTATGGCAAAGAGCAGACTTTATGGAGTGGAGCTTGACAGCCTTACCGGGCGGATTGCAAAGCAGTTATATCCAAAGGCAGATATACAGATAAAGGGATTTGAAGAGACAAAGTTTCCAGGGGATTTCTTTGATGTGGCAGTCGGCAATGTCCCGTTTGGTCAGTATAAGGTGGCAGACAGAGATTATGATAAACACAACTTCCTGATACATGATTACTTCTTTGCAAAGACACTCGATAAAGTTCGTCCAGGCGGTGTGGTGGCTTTTGTTACATCCAAGGGAACCATGGATAAGTTAAATGAGAATGTCAGAAAGTATCTGGCAGAACGTGCAGAGCTTTTAGGTGCGGTCAGACTTCCAAACACTGCATTTAAGGCAAATGCCGGTACAGAAGTTACATCAGATATCATATTCCTTCAAAAGCGTGACAGGATGGTCAAGGAGATGCCGGACTGGGTGCATACTTCGGAAGATGAAAAAGGTATCCGCATAAACAGTTATTTTGCGGAACATCCGGAACAGATAGTCGGACACATGGAGATGGTATCCGGTCCGCATGGCATGGAAAGCGCATGTATAGCAGACACGGACAGGCCATTTAAGGAACAGCTTAATGAAGCACTTGCAAATATCAAAGGTGAGATAGGGGCAGTGACAAGAGAGCTTGATGAGTTTGATGTGGCAGATGAGGATAGAGTGCTACCTGCAGATCCGAATGTGAAAAACTTCTCCTATACAGTTGTTGATAACGAGGTCTACTACAGAGAAAATTCTGTTATGAAACCGATGGAGCTTCCAGAGAGTAAGGCAGAACGTATCAAAGGACTTGTTGCGATCAGAGATGTAACGAGAGACCTGATTGACCTGCAGATGGAGGAAGCCGGTGATGGTGACATTGAAGCGAAGATGAAGGAACTGAATGACTGCTATGATGATTTTGAGAAGAAATTCGGTCGTATCAATTCCAGAACGAACAAGAGTGTATTCAGTCAGGATGCAAGCTACAGTCTGCTGTGTTCATTGGAGAAATTTGATTCTGATGGCAATTTCAAAGAAAAAGCAGATATGTTCACGAAGCGAACCATAAAGCGTGCAGAGGTAGTCACAAGCGTTGATACAGCAAGCGAAGCACTTGCGGTTTCCCTTTCGGAAAAAGCAAAGGTAGATATCCCGTATATGATGGAACTTACAGGAAAGAGTGACACGGAGATAACGGATGAACTTGTGGGAGTTATATTCAAAGAGCCTTTAAGTGAGGAATGGCAGACTGCAGATGAGTACCTGTCAGGCAATGTGAGAGAAAAACTGTCTGTGGCAAAGATGGCGGCAGAGAAAAGTCCGGAATATGAGGTAAATGTAAAGGCACTTGTAGCGGTTATGCCGAAAGATCTTGAAGCTTCAGAGATAGAAGTTCGTATTGGAGCTACATGGATAAAGCCGGAGTATATAGACCAGTTCATGCGGGAAACATTCAAGACACCGGAATATCTGACAAGAAGCTATGGACTAGGTGGTGCAACTGTTGGCGTGCAGTATTCGGCAGTGACAGGTGTGTGGAACGTAAAGGGTAAAAATGCAGACAGAGCTAATCCGATTGCTAATTCGACATATGGAACCATGCGGGCAAATGCATACAAGATTCTTGAGGATTCCTTAAACTTAAAGGACAGCCGGGTGTATGATACCGTGCTTGAAGATGGTAGGGAAAAGCGTGTATTAAATAAACAGGAAACGACACTTGCAAGTCAGAAACAGGAAGCCATAAGGGAAGCGTTCAAAGACTGGATATTTGCTGCACCGGAGCGTCGTGCAGATCTTGTTGAGACATACAATAAGCTGTTTAATTCGATCAGACCAAGAGAGTATGAAGGAGCACACCTGACATTCCCCGGAATGTCACCGGAGGTTACACTCAGACCGCACCAGAAAAATGCAGTAGCACATCAGTTATATGGCGATAATACGCTCCTTGCACATTGTGTAGGTGCAGGAAAGACCTGGGAGATGGCGGCGGCAGCCATGGAGAGCAAGAGGCTTGGACTATGCAGAAAAAGTCTTTTCGTCGTGCCGAACCATCTGACCGAGCAGTGGGGATCTGATTTCTTACAGTTATATCCGGGAGCCAATATCCTTGTTGCGAGCAAGAAAGACTTTGAGCCGGCAAACAGAAAGAAGTTCTGTTCCAGAATTGCAACGGGTGACTATGATGCAGTCATCATCGGTCATACACAGTTCGAGAAGATTCCGCTGTCAAAGGAACGTCAGGCGGCAACTATCCAGGAACAGATTGATTCCATCACGGAAGCCATTGCCCAGGCAAAGGCAGAGCGTGGAGAACGTTATACGATCAAGGAGATGGAGAAATCAAAGAAGAATCTGACAGTGAAACTGGAGAAGCTGATGGATTCATCGAAGAAAGACAGTGTAGTGACGTTTGAGCAGTTAGGTGTAGACAGGCTATTCGTAGATGAGAGCCATAACTATAAGAACTTATTTCTTTATACAAAAATGCGTAATGTAGCCGGTATTGCACAGACGGATGCACAGAAATCGTCGGACATGTTTGCCAAGTGCAGATATATGGATGAATTAACAGGCGGCAAGGGCGTGACATTTGCGACAGGTACACCGATATCCAACTCCATGACGGAGCTTTACACGAATATGAGATACCTTCAGTACGGCACCTTGGAGCGGATGGGACTGACACAGTTTGACGCATGGGCTTCATCGTTTGGCGAGACACAGACTGCGATCGAGCTTGCACCGGAGGGAACAGGATACCGGGCCAAGACGAGATTTGCAAAGTTCTTTAATCTGCCGGAGCTTATCAGTCTGTTCAAGGAGAGTGCTGATATCAAGACACCGGATATGTTAAAGCTCGATGTGCCGGAAGCGGTATATGAGAATGTTGTGTTAAAGCCATCAGAGTTTCAGAAAGATGTGGTTGCTTCTCTTGCCGATCGTGCAGAGATGGTGCGAAACGGAGGTGTGGATTCAACCGTTGATAACATGCTGAAGATCACGAATGACGGAAGGAAACTGGCACTTGACCAGAGACTAATAAATCCTATGCTGCCGGATGATGAAAATTCAAAAACAAGTGTATGTGTGGAGAAAGCATTTGCCATATACGAAGAGGAAAAAGAGACAAAGGGGGCGCAGCTTATCTTCTGTGACCTTTCCACACCGAAGAATGACGGAAACTTCAATGTCTATGATGATATCAAACAGAAACTCATGCAGAAGGGTGTTCCGGAAAACGAGATAGCATTCATACATGATGCCAATACGGAAACAAAGAAAGCGGACTTATTTGCCAAAGTTAGAAGCGGCGATGTCCGCTTTTTGCTTGGTTCAACAGCAAAGATGGGAGCCGGTACAAACGTACAGGACAGGTTGATTGCACTTCACCATCTGGATGTGCCATGGAGACCATCGGATGTAGGACGGATTTTGCGGACATTCAAAATAAAAAAGAATGTGGAGGTAACAG
>ENA-OYWS01000508-OYWS01000508.1-human-gut-metagenome-genome-assembly--contig:-NODE-508-length-18499-cov-34.177456_pt1 | contig 18499 bp, 17 predicted proteins | sample MGYA00244813_ERZ653402 | MGnify/ENA primary metagenome ERZ653402 (study PRJEB26926, sample SAMN06165021) | human gut metagenome | biome: ENVO:00009003; feature: ENVO:2100002; material: ENVO:00002003...
AAAAAGCGATGACCTTCACAGGCTACCGCTCCAAATCTTCAATAGGTATTAGTTTCCATTAAGGTAAAAAGATTGTTTTCAGGATAACTGGCTGCAAAGATACACGATTTTTTTCAAATCACCAAATATTTATTTGATTATTTTTGTTGTAATTTAATTGTGTGGGCGCACAAGGACATAAATTAACTTATTTTAGTAAGAAAGGCTGCGTAATCGATTGCAATTCTGTTGTTTTTTTGGTTTTTGTTTAGATATCTTCAAAAGTATAAAGAGACGAACTTTCGAGACGAGTAGTGAAGTGGAGAAAATAAAAACAGATTGGCGCAGAAGTGCCAACCTGTTTATGGAAAATACTATTATCTTATTCTGTTTGTTCGAATCAGGAAAAAGAAGTGATTACTTCTGCTTCTTGATTTTCTCTACGTAAGCATCAATGACAGCTACTGCTGTGATGTTTACGATATCCTGTACACTACTTTCTGAGTCAGTGAAGTGGATAGGCTTATTCAATCCCATCTGGATAGGGCCGATAATCTCTGCTTCAGGATTCAAACCCTGGAGAAGTTTGTATGCACCATTGGCGCTACTCAAGTTAGGGAACACCAAAGTGTTGACGTCTTTGCCCTTGAGGCGGGAGAATGGGTACTTCTCGTCGCGCAGATCCTTGTTGAGTGCATAGTTTACCTGCATCTCACCATCGATAGCGAGTTCAGGGAACTCCTTCTGCATCTCAGCAACGGCTTTCTTTACCTTAACAGGTGAGCCAATATTGTCTGTACCGAAGTTCGAGTAGCTTAACATGGCCATAACCGGCTCTTCGTTGAAGAACTTCACTGTACCTGCAGACAACTTGGCAACATCAATCAGCACATCTTCGTCTGGGTGGCGGTTGATGAGCGTATCTGCGATATAATAAATACCCTTCTGGGTGTTAAGGATATGCATGGTACCGAAAGTCTTGTATGGCTCACGGATTCCAATTACATCTTTTGCCACCTTAATAGTATTGCTGTACTTTGTGTAAAGACCAGTGATGAATGCGTCAGCATCACCCTGTTCTACCATTGACATACCGAAGTAGTTGCGCTCGTACATTTTATCATAAGCTTCCTCGAAGCTGTAGCCCTCGCGAGCACGCTTCTCTGCCAGATGCTTGGCAAACTTAGCACGGCGGCCCTGTTCGTTATCGGCACGCATATCTACAATCTCAATATCTGAAAGGTCAAGTTTCAAACGGCTAGCAACACGGTTCAAGCGGTCTGGGTTGCCCAACAGGATTGGCTGGCAGATACCCTCTTGCTTTGCCTGGACTGCAGCCTTCAGCATAGTTGGGTTGCCACCTTCAGCGAATACTACACGCTGTGGGTGAAGGCGCGCTGTATCGTGGAGCTTGCGGGTCAGTTTGGTCTCCTGACCAAGCAGCTGGCGCAAATCCTGCTTGTACTTCTCCCAGTCTGTGATAGGGGTGCGAGCCACACCACTTTCCATTGCAGCCTTAGCTACGGCAGCAGAAACTTCTGTAATCAAACGTGGATCTACAGGTTTCGGAATGAAGTATTTAGGACCGAATGTAAGGTCGTTAACGTGGTAAACATCGTTTACTACATCAGGAACCGGCTGCTTAGCCAAATCGGCAATAGCATGAACAGCAGCCATCTTCATTTCTTCGTTGATAGCACGGGCGTGAACATCGAGTGCACCACGGAAGATGTATGGGAAACCGATTACATTGTTAATCTGGTTAGGATAATCTGAACGGCCAGTTGACATCAATACGTCAGGGCGGCTGTCCATAGCGTCTTCGTAGCTGATCTCAGGTACTGGATTAGCAAGAGCGAAAACGATAGGGTTGTCTGCCATAGAACGAATCATATCCTTGGAGAGCACGTTACCCTTGCTGAGTCCTACGAATACATCGGCGCCTTTCACAGCCTCTTCGAGTGTATGGACATCGCGGCGGTCTGTTGCAAAGAGCTTTTTCTGCTCTGTCAGATTTTCGCGGTCGCTGGTAATGACACCCTTAGAGTCGAGCATAATGATGTTCTTTACCTGTGCACCGAGCGCTACGTAGAGTTTTGTACAGCTGATAGCAGCTGCACCAGCACCATTTACGACAATCTTCACATCGGCAATGTTCTTGCCAGCTACCTCAAGAGCGTTCTTCAAACCTGCTGCGGAGATGATAGCAGTACCATGCTGGTCATCGTGCATTACAGGGATATCGAGAGTTCTTTTCAGGCGTTCCTCGATGTAGAAACATTGAGGTGCCTTGATGTCCTCCAAGTTGATTCCACCAAATGTAGGAGCGATTTTCTCTACGGTTTCACAGAACTTTTCTGGGTCTTTTTCATCGATTTCAATATCGAAGACATCCACACCACCGTAAATCTTGAAAAGCAATCCCTTACCTTCCATCACTGGCTTTCCGCTCATGGCACCGATATCGCCAAGTCCGAGCACTGCTGTACCATTACTGATAACAGCAACCAGGTTACCCTTGTCAGTATACTTGTATGCATCGTCTGGGTTCTGCTGGATCTCAAGACATGGGAATGCCACGCCAGGAGAATAAGCAAGGCTCAGATCCGTTTGTGTGTGATAAGGTTTTGTTGGCTTAACCTCAATCTTGCCAGGACGGCCAGTCTCGTGATAACTTAAAGCCGCCTCTTTTGTAATTTTTACCATAACAATATATTGGTTTAAAGTTTATTTTTCTTTCATATTCGTGGATTTTACGTACGAAATTTAAAAGTTTGTGCAAAGGTACAAAAAAACTTAGTAAAAAAGAATGGTTTTTTGATTTTTTTTGTATCTTTGCACAAAAATAGTCTTCAAACAAGTAAAATGGCAGAAATCAATCAATATAGACAAGAACTGAAAGACAGAATCATCTCTTATGCGATGCCTGAATTCTATAAGCGTGGGGTAAAAGCTGTCAAGATGGATGAAATCTCACAGGGACTTCATGTATCTAAGAGAACTGTGTACGAGATTTTTGGTGACAAAGAGGAATTGTTGCTTGCTGGTATGATGCGTCAGCTAGAAGAAAATCGTTCGAAGTTAGAGAATTTCGCCAAGACCCAAGCGAAGAATGTGATAGATATTATCAGCTATGTCTATAAATTGCAGATGGAGCGCAATGGGATGGTGGGCGTTCTTTTTTATGAGGAGGTTCATAAGATGCCTCGTGTAGTGAAATTCTTCCAGGAAAATCATGCTCATGAACGGGAGGAGAGTGTGTGTTTCTTTGAGGCTGGTGTAAAGGAGGGGCTTTTCCGTAAGGATGTAGACTTCAATGTTGTTATGGACATAGGACATGTGATGATGGAGGAAATCATGCATCATCAGCTCTATCGTGTTCATTCGATGCAGGAGATATACGACAATTATATTTTGTGCCTGATTCGTGGATTCTGTACAGAGCGCGGCTTGGAGCAGCTAGACCGTGCTTTGAAAGAGTAGAGGCGTTGGCTTTAATATACAAAATGTACTTTTTGAGCGTATGTGTAATTACGCTTAAAAAAGAGAAAGAGGTTTCGGAGATGCTTTATATAGGCTCACGGAACCTCTTTTCCTTAATCCTTGTATAGCCAGTGGAGGAGCAGGTTTATAACTTTTGGATAGAAGCGGAACCAGCGAAACTTGGTAACAGGTTTGCCTCCGAAACCGAGAATGAATTCACGGTAGAGATTACTCTTAAGCGGAAGTCCTGCGTCCATAAAGTGGAGGTGTTGGGCATCCTGCTCCTGTGCATCAGAGAGTGCTTGCCAGATGGTCATTGTGTCCGGATGCAGATGGATGTAAGTCTTTCTCTTGAATGCAGAAAACCAAAGAAAGGCATTGCCTTGGTTGTAGATGCAGGTATAGCCGCCAATCACTTTGTCCTTATAGGTGATGATGACGTTTCTGGCATTATTACTTGTACTCAGTTTCTGAAAGAATGTTTCGTCAGGAACAAAACGGCGAAGTTTCAGCCGATAATAATTTTTGAGCAACTGGTGATAACGATGGATGTCTTCGGGTGAAGTTGCCTCTCTACAACTTATTCCCTTTTTCTTCATTCTTTTAATCATAGCAATTTGTTTGTCTGAGAGTCGCTCTTGGGGAAGTTTGCTGTGTAGGGAGTTATGTATCTCTTGCCAGGCAATAGGTACATAGCCCAATTTTCTGAATTCCCGGTAACCCAGCATCTTTTTGCTCATTCGGGAGAACTCGATGTAAAAGCAGAGTCGTTTGTGTAAGTGGATAGTTAGGCTGCGGAGTAACAATGGGAAAATAGCATTCTGTTCAGCATCGGGTGCATAAAGTCCCTCTCCATACGCGTGCGCGTGCGTATATAAATAAGGTGGAAATAAAGATTTGCGGTGATAGAGGATGACGAGCATTTGTCCTACCACCTTGTTCTCCTGTGTGGCGACAGCCATAAAAGGGGTTATGCCGGGTGTTTTTTCAAGAATCTGAAAAAGCTCCAAGCTATGAAAAAAGTCGCCTTCCAATAAATGCGGCATTTCTTCCAGTTTACCATATATTTCTACATCATATTTTCTCACGAAGGCAAAAATAATAAATTTATCATAAAAAAGCAAGAAAAAGGGCTCCTCTATCGTTATTTTTTAGTATTTTTGCATAAAAAGTAGAACTTTAAACAAAATTACGTATGAAAATAGTGTTTATTGGGGCAGGTAATCTTGCTACCAATCTTGCGCTCGAAATATCGCAATCAGAACATCAGATTGTGCAAGTTTTCAGTAGAACTTGGGAGTCGGCCTCTCTATTGGCTGAGAAGGTGAATTGTGAGCCTGTCAATGAGATGAGTAAGGTGGTCTGTGATGCAGATTTGTACATAGTTTCAGTGAAGGATGATGCGCTTGAAATGCTTATTCCTGAACTGTGCAAAGGAAGAGAAGATAAGATGTTTGTTCATACAGCTGGTTCCATGCCGATGGATGTTTTCAAAGATTATGCCCGTCATTATGGCGTATTTTATCCGATGCAGACATTTACGAAAGATAAAAAGGTTGCATTCGAAAATATTCCTATTTTCATTGAGGGATGTGGTGCTTTCGAAACTTCTTTCCTGAAGAGGTTGGCAGAACAGATTTCTCGTAGTGTCTATGAATTGGATTCTGATAATCGTAAGTATCTGCACCTGTCAGCTGTTTTTGCTTGTAATTTTGCGAATCATTGCGTAGCTATAGGTCAGCAGATTCTCGAAAATCATCACATTCCTGGCAGTGTTCTCCGTCCTCTGGTTATGGAAACTATGGACAAGGCTTCTTCGCATTCGGCAGCTGAAGTGCAGACAGGACCGGCTATTCGTGATGATAGAAATGTGATGGAAAAACAAATGCAACTTCTTGAAAAACAGCCAGAACTACAGCAGATTTATGAAATGATGAGCAAAAGCATATTCAAGTTCAAGAGATAAAACTGTTATCGGTTTAAGTTTGCAGTTAGGAATTTAAGTTCTAAAAACAGAAATAAATATGATAAATTACGATTTAAATAAGATAAAAGCAATCATCTTTGATGTTGATGGAGTACTGTCAAGACAGACCATCACGCTTTCCAGTGCCGGCGAACCTTTGCGTACTGTTAATATCAAAGATGGCTATGCCATTCAGCTGGCTCAGAAGAAAGGTGTTCGTATCGTAATTCTGACAGGCGGTAATTCTCATGCCATACAGGTACGCTATGAAAATCTTGGTGTAGAGGATATCTTCATGGGGTGTTCTGTAAAGATAAAGACTTATGAGGAGTTCAAGCAGAAATATTCAATTACAGATGAGGAAATAATATATGTAGGTGATGATATTCCTGATTATGAGATAATGCGTCGTTGCGGATGTCCATGTTGCCCAGCAGATGCATGCTCCGATATTAAAGAAATTTCTACTTATATCTCGGCTTGTAACGGAGGTGATGGTGTGGGACGTGATGTCGTAGAACAGGTATTGAGAGCCAAGGGTTTATGGCTTTCAGATGCTAAGGCGTTTGGCTGGTAGAATTTAGTTAATAATTGAAAGTTGATAGTTTATAGTAGAAAGTTTGCAACTGAATTTTAATCATAAAGTTCAAAGTAATAAGGTTTAAATAGATGAATTATAAGATCATTTTGGCGAGTAATTCGCCTCGTCGCAAGGAACTTCTGGCAGGTTTGGATGTTCCTTTTGAGGTGAAGGTGATTAGTGGTATTGATGAAAGTTATCCTGCTGACCTCGATGCTTATCAGGTTGCAGAATTCATCTGCAAGAAAAAGGCTGAGGCTTACCGTCCGCTTTTGAACGGAAATAATAGTGTCGGAGAGTTGGACGAGTCAGAAACTTTGATTCTTACAGCAGATACGGTTGTGATTGCGCCAACAGCTGGCGAACAGAATGACCAGGAAGGAAAGGGAGTCATTCTCGGGAAGCCTCGTGACGCTGAAGATGCCAGACGAATGCTGAAGATGTTGAGCGGAAAGACGCATCATGTAGTTACAGGTGTTAGTCTTACTACCCAGCATAAGCAGCGTTCCTTTTCAGTAACAACAGAAGTGACGTTCAAACCGCTTTCTGATGATGAAATCAGTTATTATATAAATCATTATCAGCCGTTTGACAAAGCTGGCGCCTATGGTATTCAGGAATGGATTGGCTACATAGGTTGTACGGGGTTGAAGGGGAGTTATTTTAATGTGATGGGGCTTCCGGTTCAGCGTATCTATGAGGAATTGAGGCAAATTTAGATTTTTTAAAATTAAATATTGTTCTATGTCGTAGATAATGAGTATCTTTGTGCGTTTTATGTAACTAACAAGGATTATGAGTGAAGAAATTTTAGCAAAAGCTCATGAGGTTTTGGACAATTATATGGAGAGCAATCATCACCGGCGCACTCCGGAGCGTTCCACTATCCTCGACACCATTTATTCTATGGGAGAGCATTTCTCGATAGAAGATTTGGGCAGAGAGCTACTGAAAAAGAATTTTCGCGTTAGCAGGGCTACGCTTTATAACACATTGCATCTGTTCCTGGAACTAAGGCTTGTGGTAAAGCACAGTCTGGCAGACGGCACCAAGTATGAGGCCAGTTATAGCGAGGACAATCATGTGCATCAGGTTTGCACGATTTGTGGCAAGGTAACCGAAATTGTAGCACCGCAGGTTACGGCTGCTGTGAAGGATATCAGGATGCAGCGCTTTCGTAAAGATGCTTATGCTCTTTACATCTATGGCGTATGCAGCGGCTGTCAAAGCAAGATGACTCGCAAACGAAAAAAAGAATAAGTATCAAGATAAAAAGATAAAAAATGAACACAGGTAAAGTAGATGTCCTGCTGGGTTTGCAGTGGGGCGATGAAGGTAAAGGTAAGGTGGTTGACGTGTTGACCCCTAAGTATGATGTCATTGCTCGTTTCCAGGGTGGTCCTAATGCTGGACATACATTGGAGTTTGAGGGCGAGAAGTATGTGCTTCGCTCTATCCCTTCTGGTATTTTCCAGGGTGGTAAGGTGAACATCATCGGCAATGGCGTGGTTTTGGCTCCAGACCTCTTTATGGGTGAGGCTAAGGATCTTGAGAAGAGCGGTCATGATTTGAAGAGCCGTCTTTACATCTCTAAGAAGGCACATCTCATCATGCCTACTCACCGTGTACTCGATGCTGCTATCGAGGCTTCTAAGGGAAAGAACAAGGTAGGTACTACTGGTAAGGGTATCGGTCCTACTTATACTGACAAGGTTAGCCGTACCGGTCTTCGCGTAGGCGATATCCTTGACAATTTCGAGGAGAAGTATGCTGCTCACAAGGCTGCTCATCTCAAAACCATCGCAAGTCTCGGTTATACCGACTTCGATATTACAGAGGTTGAGAAGACCTGGATGGAGGGCATCGAATACTTGAAGCAGTTTAAACTTATTGATAGCGAGGTAGAAATCAATAAGGTGCTCCGTTCTGGCAAGGATATCCTCTGCGAGGGTGCTCAGGGTACTATGCTCGATGTTGATTTCGGTTCTTATCCATTCGTTACTTCTTCTAATACCATCTGTGCAGGTGCTTGCATCGGTTTAGGTGTCGGTCCTAACCGCATCGGCAATGTTTATGGTATCATGAAGGCTTACTGTACACGTGTTGGTGCAGGTCCATTCCCTACAGAGCTTTTCGATGAGACTGGTGCCAAGATCCGTGACCTCGGTCATGAGTATGGTGCTGTTACCGGTCGTGAGCGTCGTTGTGGCTGGTGCGATCTTGTACAGCTCAAGTATTCTGTCATGGTGAATGGTGTTACCGAGCTTATCATGATGAAGAGCGACGTGCTCGATGGCTTCGATACCATCAAGGCATGTGTGGCATATAAGTTGAAGGATGGTTCTGTTACAACAGATTTCCCATACGAAATCGATGATGTTGAACCTGTTTACAAGGAGTTCAAGGGCTGGAAGACAGATATGACTAAGTTCACATCAGAAGATCAGTTCCCACAGGAGTTCAAGGATTATATTGCTTTCGTAGAAGAGTTCCTTGAGACTAAGATCGGTATCATTTCTATCGGTCCAGACCGTGCTCAGACTATTGTACGCAAGTAATTTATATAGTGTTTAATGTTTAGTGTTTAATGTTTACTTTGAGGGGTTTACATGGCGCTAGACATTAAACATTTAACATTCATATTAAACATTAATAAATGGCTCAGAAACCAAGTATACCAAAGGGCACGAGAGATTTTGGTCCTGTTGAGATGGCGAAACGCAACTACATCTTCAACACCATCAAGGAAGTGTATGCTCTTTATGGATTCCAGCAGATTGAAACCCCTGCCATGGAAACCCTTCAGACTTTGATGGGCAAGTATGGTGAAGAGGGTGATAAACTGCTTTTTAAGATATTGAATTCAGGCGACTATATGAATAAGGTGAGCGATGAGGATATTCATTCTCTCGGTTCACTCAAATTAGCTGCGAAACTTTGTGAGAAAGGTCTTCGTTATGACTTGACCGTTCCTTTCGCACGTTACGTAGTGCAGCACCGCGAGGAGTTGCAGATGCCTTTCAAGCGTTATCAGATTCAGCCAGTATGGCGTGCAGACCGCCCTCAGAAGGGACGTTACCGTGAGTTCTATCAGTGTGATGCCGATGTGGTTGGCTCTGATTCTCTCCTGAATGAGGTCGAGTTGATGCAGATTGTTGATACTGTGTTCACCAAGTTTGGTGTTCGTGTATGCATCAAGATTAATAACCGCAAGATTCTTACCGGTATTGCAGAGGTTATCGGCGAGGCTGAGAAGATTGTAGATATCACAGTGGCCATCGATAAGCTTGATAAAATCGGACTTGACAATGTAAACGAAGAGTTGCGCAATGACGGCATTTCTGAAGAGGCTATTGAGAAGTTGCAGCCAATCATCTCATTGTCAGGAACTAATGATGAGAAACTTGAAGTGATAGCGAAGGTTCTCGAAGGTTCAGAAGTTGGTTTGAAGGGTGTAGAGGAAACCAAGTTTATCCTCGATACCTTGAAGACTCTTGGCTTGAACAACGAGATAGAACTGGATCTCACTCTGGCTCGTGGCTTGAACTATTATACGGGTGCAATCTTCGAGGTGAAGGCGCTTGATACTCCAATGGGAAGTATTACAGGTGGTGGTCGTTACGACAACCTTACCGGCATTTTCGGTTTGCCAGGTTTGAGCGGTGTTGGTATCAGTTTTGGTGCTGACCGTATTTATGATGTGTTAGGTGCGCTCGACCTTTATCCGAAGGAGGCTGTAAATGCTACTCAGGTACTGTTTATCAACTTCGGTGAAAAGGAGACAGCTTACTGCCTGCCTATAGTAAGTGCAGCTCGTGCAGCCGGTATCCGTACCGAGATCTTCCCTGATAAGGCGAAGATGAAGAAGCAGATGAGCTATGCCAATGCCAAGAATATTCCGTTTGTGGTGCTTGCAGGTGAGAATGAGATGGCTCAGGGCAAGGTTACGCTTAAGAATATGGAAACTGGCGAACAAACCTTGGTTACTGCCGAGGAATTGATAGCCAAAGTAAATAAATAATACTCTCTTTCTCGTCCTCTCGTGCTCGTATATGTGAATATGCGGTGCGCGGCAGGGCGAGAGCTTTTTATGTGTTAGCGTGTATGCCTAACTATAATTTTAGTAACTTCTAAAAACTACAGACAAATGAAAAAAATAAAAGCTATTTTATGTGTATTCATACTGGCGTTGCTGATGACATCCAGCACAAAGACAACAACGATTTTTGTAATAGGTGATTCTACTGCTGCCGAGAAAGGTGGTTTTAGAAATAATCCAGAGCGAGGATGGGGGATGGTATTGCAAGGCTTTTTTGATGACAAGGTGATTGTTGACAATCATGCTGTTAATGGTCGTTCTTCTTTGAGCTTTATCAATGAAGGAAGATGGAAAAAGGTTTTGGATAGAATAAAGCCAGGTGATTATGTGTTTATCCAGTTTGGGCATAACGATGAGAAGCCAATGCCTGACCGTCATACTGATCCGGGATCTACTTTTGATGCAAACCTTGCCAGATATGTAAATGAGACCCGTGCCAAGGGTGGCATTCCTGTACTGTTCAATGCGGTGGTTCGTCGCTGCTACTATTCTGCAGAATTGAAGAATGATGATGACGAGAAGCTTCGCAATAAAGTATATGATGGAAGGGAGCAGATTAATAGCGATACGCTTATCGACACCCACGGATCTTATGTGATAGCTCCCCGCAATGTAGCAAAGCAGCTGAATGTTCCGTTTGTTGATGCTACCAGGATTACCCACGATATAGAAACGGGCATGGGTATTGAAGGCAGCCGCAAATTACATATGTGGTTTATGCCTGGCGAGAATCCGCAGGTTCCTAAGGGTAAGAAAGATAATACCCATTATAATGTATATGGTGCACGTGTGGTTGCCGGTGCGCTTGCTGATGCTGTAGCTGAGCAGGTGCCAGCGCTGAAGTCTCATGTCTGCCATTATGATTATGTAGTCTCTGCAGAAGGTCGAGGCAATTTCATGGATTTGCAGAAGGCTGTAGATGCGGTTCCTGTAGGCAAGAAGGCTGTTATCCGTATTTTGGGTAGTGAATGGAAGAAGCCAATCATCGCAAAAGGCAAGAAGATTAAGTTTGTAAAGTCATTTGGTGCTAAAATCAAATAGTAACAGGCTTTTTTAAAACTCCCGATATCTTTGAAATTACATGGCGATGTAGAAGTCTGTGCGTCGTGACATAGAACAAAATGCATCGCCATGTAGTAAACCTATACATAAAAGGGGTACTTTCACAAGCACCCCTTTTCATATTATACAAAAACATTATGAATTATTTCTATTAGCGAACAAGATTTTAATTTCTATCTTTGTCTCAATTATCTAAAAGTTTCAAACGTTCACCAGAATTGCTTTTGGCAAGAGGCAATTCCTACTCGTAGGATAACCTCAGTTCTGATGTTTATCATTTACGGTTGCAAAGGTACGAAGATTTTTATAATTGTGCAATACCTAAAAATGGGGGTTTTGATGAATACCTAGAAATGAGGAATGAAAATGGGGGAGAGTAGATATGAAAAAAGGAAGTCCTTATTGAAGAACTTCCTTTTTTATGAGGTGTCTAGCGGAGTCGAACCGCTCTACACGGTTTTGCAGACCGTTACCTAACCGCTCGGTTAAGACACCTTGTGTAGAACAATCATTTCTGATTTGCGAGTGCAAAGGTACTACTTTTTATTGGTTCTACCAAATTTTTATGCAACTTTTTTAATTAAAACAATCACTTTCTTTGTATCTTGCTCATAATGAACGGGTTCTGAAATGCTTTAATTTTTGTCTGGTTTCCTCGCTGCATGACTGTAAAAGTAGTTTTAGCAGCTCTTTTATGAGAGCTACTCTTGTTCTTTCCGCTGAGTAGCCTCTTTCTTTTTATTCTTTTGGCATTTCTCAACGAACGGGCAACCTGAACATTGATAGTTTTTACACTCTCGTGCTTGTTTGATGGAGCGGTAGATACAAATGGCGGCATACGTGATGCATGCCGCCAATATGATTGCTATGATGATATACTGTATCATAAGCATAGGTAAATAACATAATACTAACCTACGGCGTTATAACCATTGGTTGAGTTTTTGCGCATGATGTCGCGGATGTTCATCTCCTTGAAACCCTCTGCGCGTTTCTGCTCTTCAAGCTCTTTCTCTTCCTCGATGTCCTTTTCTGAACGGGTGAAAGTGAAAGCCTTGTACTTAAATTCTGCAATCGCCCAACCTACGAGGCCCACAGCGATTAATGCAACAAATCCAATTAATGCGTTCATTTCTCTTTATATTATAATAATGTATAAACTGAATTAATAATCATCGTCGGCTACGTCTTCTGCATCATCAAGCCCCAGGTTCTCCGGGTCTTCGAAGGTAGTACGGTAGCTTTCCTCAGTAAGCTTGTCGTCATCGAATGCATCGTCATCCTCATCTGGATCGTTGTAGTGATCCTCGATTTCTGGTGCATCCTCGTCTTCATCCTCGTCTGGGTCGAGCAGGTCGTCGTTGCGTTTCAAATCATTCTCATCTTCGAATCTCATGCGAACCTTTTCTACCTTTGGCTTCTCCTTGGCAAAGATAGCTTCTACCCAAGAACCTTTTGGTACCACGAGCACTTCGTAGTCATCGGCGATCTTTTTCTCGTACAGACCTCCTGGCTTTTTCAGGCGGTCAGCAGGAAGAGTAGTTGTGCTGATGTCGAAATTACTTTCGATGATGTCCTGAATGCTCTGAGGCAGACTCTCCCAGCCACCACCAAAGTTGCGCTCCAAGAGTTCGATGAGCTTATTGGCGGTGATGTGACTTACATTTTCGTAAGTAAGATCAGTAACACGCATGATAGGGCGCTTTTTGATGGCATACTTCTCCTTCTTGTCGTTGATACGGAAAGTGCCAATCTTAAAGCCGCGTGCCATCAGTTTGTCAATCACTTCAGGACGGTCTACCGTCACTGGTTCCATTTCGAATGCGCTGCGGATCACTGCGATATACTTGTTCTGGTAATCCTTGAGGTCAGCATCCTTTTCTGCTGCTTCCCAAAGACGGAACACATCGTTCTCCTGCAATTCCCAAATGCTACTTTTAGTAACATTCTTCAGTGTTAATATTTTATCTTTATTCATCTTCAATTGTGTTTGTGTGTGCAAAAGTAAGTACTTCTTTTTATATATCCAAATTTTCTTGCTGTTTTTTTGTGTTTTTGGTCACTTTTTTATTTGGAATTCGATTTTTTTCATTACCTTTGCACGTACTATGAGTGAACCGTTAGCTGAAAGAATGAGACCTCACACGCTTGCTGACTATGTAGGACAGCAGCATTTGGTAGGTGAGGGGGCCGTGCTGCGCAAGATGATTGATGCAGGGCGCATATCCTCTTTTATCCTCTGGGGACCCCCTGGAGTGGGCAAGACTACCCTTGCTCAAATCGTGGCACAAACCATCAAGGTGCCGTTCTTCACCCTCTCTGCGGTGACCAGTGGCGTAAAGGATGTCCGCGAGGTGATAGAAAGAGCAAAGAGTGGTAGATTCTTTAATTCGGCTTCTCCTATATTGTTTATTGATGAGATTCACCGTTTCTCCAAGAGTCAGCAGGATTCGCTTTTGGGTGCGGTAGAGAAGGGTATTGTTACGCTGATAGGTGCTACCACCGAGAATCCTTCATTCGAGGTGATTCGGCCGCTGTTGTCCAGATGTCAGCTCTATGTTCTCAAACCGCTCGAAAAGGCTGATCTTGAAGGGCTTCTGCATCGTGCCATTACGCAGGATGTAGAACTCAGAGAAAAGAATATTAAGTTGGAAGAGACGGGCGCGCTGCTGCGATATAGTGGTGGAGATGCCCGCAAACTGCTCAATATCCTGGAACTGGTGGTAGAATCTGCCGGATCTTCAGAGATTGTGATTACCGACAAGATGGTAGAAGAGCAGTTGCAGCAGAATCCGCTGGCTTACGATAAACAGGGTGAGATGCATTATGATATTATCTCAGCCTTTATCAAGAGTATTCGCGGAAGCGATCCCGATGCTGCGCTCTATTGGATGGCGAGGATGATAGAAGGAGGAGAAGACCCGCAGTTTATAGCCCGTAGGGTTGTGATCAGTGCTTCTGAGGATGTGGGACTTGCCAATCCGAATGCACTCCTGCTTGCCAATGCTGCCTTCGATACGGTGATGAAGATAGGGTGGCCCGAAGCGCGTATCGCCCTTGCTGAGGCTGTGGTTTATCTGGCCACGAGTCCGAAGAGCAACAGTGCTTATCTGGGCATTAATGATGCGCTGGCTACTGTACGGCAAACGGGGAATCTGCCTGTTCCGCTGCACATCCGCAATGCTCCTACCAAACTGATGAAAGATTTGGGCTATCATGACGGATATAAGTATCCTCACGATTATCCTGGACATTTCACAGAGCAGCAGTATCTGCCAGACGAACTGAAGGATGCCCGCTTCTGGCATGCGCAGCATTCGCCTTCCGAGGAGCGCCTCTACAATTGGATGGTTACCTGCTGGGGAGAAAGATTCAAGAATTAGTGATTAGAAAGGATGATTAGAAATTGATATTTAGAACACTAACTGATACGAGAAAATGATGATACATGGCGATCCTGAATTCGTGCTCACGCTTCATAGCGTGATAGAATTCATCGGTACATTTGCTTTTGCCCTTTCGGGCATTCGCCTGGCAGCAAGTAAGCACTATGATTGGCTGGGCGGTTTTGTTTGTGGTGTGGCTGTAGCCATAGGTGGTGGAACTATACGAGATGTGATGCTTGGTGTGCGGCCGTTTTGGATGTTGAGCCCTATCTACCTGATTTGTACGCTGTTTGCGCAGTTGGTAGTGATTGCTTGCCACCGCTATCTCAAGCGTCTTGACAATACCTGGTTTCTGTTTGATACCTTGGGCTTGGCGCTTTTCAATATTGCGGGCATCCAGAAGTCGCTCGAATGTGGTTTCTCTTTTTGGGTAGCCATCATCATGGGCTGTATCACGGGTGCTGCAGGCGGTGTTATCCGCGATGTACTTCTTAATGAAGAGCCGGTCATCTTCCGAAAGGAGATTTATGCGATGGCTTGTGTCGCCGGTGGTTTGACTTATTGGGGATTGAGCTATCTGGGTGTGAGCCTCTATATTACGGTGATTGTAGCTTTCAGTGTGGTCTGCGCCATCCGATTGCTGGCTGTAAGATACCATATTTCACTCCCGAAGCTGAGGGATGAAGAACAAACTGTAGAATGAAAAGGAAAAAATGAAATTGATAAATAACAGATAACAGATGAAAAGACTGAAAGCGATTTTGATGCTCGTTGTTGCAATGATGCTGATGTCGTCGGCAACAATGATGGCTCAGAACAAACGAGAGTTTCGTGGAGCCTGGATACAGTGCGTTAACGGACAGTATCTGGGCAAGAGTACGCAGCAGATCCAGGCGATGCTTACCAGACAGCTTGATGAACTACAGAAGGATGGCGTGAATGCGATAATCTTTCAGGTTCGAGCCGAGTGTGATGCTCTGTATAAGAGTGATTTAGAGCCTTGGAGCAAGTTTCTTACGGGGGTGCAGGGAAAGGCTCCTTCTCCTTATTGGGATCCGTTGCAGTGGATGATAGAGCAGTGTCATAATCGTGGCATGGAGCTTCATGCCTGGATTAATCCTTATCGTGCCAAGCATAGCGTAACTTCCTATGAGCAGGTTTCGCCGAAGAATATCGTGAAGAGGCGTCCTGATCTCTGTTTTCAGTATGGCAAGCTGACGCTGTTGAACCCTGGGTTGCAGGCTGCAGCCGACTATATTTGCGAGGTGGCTGTGGACATTGTAAGCCGATATGATGTTGATGGATTCCATATTGATGATTATTTCTATCCATATCCAGAGGCCGGACGTCAGATTCCTGATCAGCAGCTCTTCCGCCAGCAGTCGCGCGGCATGCGAAATATTGGTGATTGGCGCCGTGATAACGTGAGCCGGTTTGTAAAGCAGCTCAGCGAATCCATTCATGCCGTTAAGCCTTGGGTCAAGTTTGGTGTTTCTCCATTCGGCATCTACCGCAACAAGCGTACCGATCCTAATGGTTCAGAAACTTTCGGTCTCCAGAATTATGATGATCTTTATGCAGATGTATTGCTTTGGGTGAATAATGGTTGGATAGACTATTGTGTGCCTCAGATTTATTGGGAGATAGGCAATCGTGCTGCCGATTACAAGACGCTCATAACCTGGTGGAATAAGCATGCTGGCAACCGCCCATTATATATAGGTGAAGATATAGAGCGTACAGCCAAGTTTGCTGACCCAGTCAATCCGCGCAGTCATCAGTTGCCTGCCAAGCACCGTTTGCATCAGCAGATGAATAATGTGAAGGGCACTGTGCTCTGGTATGCGCAGACTGCTGCCGATAATGTAGGTAATATCGGACATACACTCCGCAACAATTATTGGAAGTATCCAGCATTGCCACCCTCTATGCCTTTCCTTGATAATAAGGCGCCAAAGGGGGTAAAGGGTCTCAAGCTGATGTGGACCGAGAAAGGTCCGCTGCTGGTATGGAAGGCTCCTAAGGCTAGCAAGAAAAAGTGGGGCGATCAGGTGAACCGTTTTGCTATCTACCGTTTTGAGAAAGGAGCTAAGGTAAATCTCAATGATGTTTCTGCACTCCAGGCAGTAACTTATGATAATTTCTATCGCATCCCTTATGTGAGTGGCAAGAAATATGTGTATGTAGTAACTGCTCTCGACCGTGTAGGAAACGAAAGTAAAGGTAAGAAAAAGAAAATTTCTTTTTAATTGGTTAGATGATATAAACTGAAAGACCGTTTAAAACAGAAAAACCGTTGTACTCGATAGGAGAGAGTGCAACGGTTTTTTATTTTGTTGGGATGGGGGAGCGGGTAAGTCCTTTCATCCTGTATTTTTTTTATTCTTCCAGCAGGTCGTTCAGGAAGTTATCCAGATCGTTGTCCAGATTCTCCATCAAGTCACCACCTACAATGATCGTATCATCGTCAGCAAGATAGAGCTCGCCAATATGCTCTTTATCCTCATCTTCGAGCACAAAGCTGTATGGCTTGAGAATGCCGAGATGATCTATGGTATCAGCCTGTTTGCGCAATACATCGCGAAGCAGCTTTGCTACCTCGTCGTAGAAGTCTTCATCCTTGTTTTCTATCCATTGCTCAACAACGCAGCGGGTAATCTCGTTGTCATCGTCGTCAAAGGCCAGGAGTTCGCCACTGTCTTGCGAAACCCTTACGTGGATGTCGGTCATTTGAGAAGTCTCGTCGTCAGATTCTGGCGCTGGGAACTTTTGAGCCACTTTTCTGATAAAGCGCTCTACTTGCATGATTGTTTGCTCTAATGTTTCCATATCAATTCTTTAATAATCAATGCAAAGATACATAAAAAATTGATATCACCAAAAGAAGTTGCTAAAAAAAAGCATTTTTGCTTTTAATTTGTTTTCAAATACCCCGATTTTTAGGGCATAGATAACGTTTACGCTCCTTTTTCATATTTTCTTTTCGATTTTGTTTGCCATTTCTAAATAATGTAGTATCTTTGCACATGAATTGCAAAAATGCAATCTCAACATTACAAATGAATAACAAAATAAAACATTCAGGCATCGTAGAAAGCGTAGAAGAAGGTTGTGTGTGCATTCGCATCGTACAGTCGTCAGCTTGCAGCGCTTGCAAGGTGGCTGCTCATTGTACTGCATCTGAATCGAAAGAGAAGATGATTGAGGTTTCTACTTCAGAGGCGTCTCTCTACCACAAAGGCGATAGCGTGGTGGTGACTGCTGATTCGGCTGTAGGCTTCAGAGCCAGTTTCTATGGCTATCTCTTGCCGCTGATACTGATGGTGATCGCTTTGGTGGGTGTACTGAAAGCTACTCACTCAGAGGGAGCCGCAGCGCTCTCGGCATTGGGCATTCTCATTCCATACTATGTGGTGCTCTACTTATTCAGAAACAAACTTAAAAACAAACTGAGCTTCTCTATAGAAACATAGGGCGCGTGATGTGCTTCTGTGGTTTCTGCGATGAGCCTTTATTTTAAAACAAAGAAAATAACAAAACAAAACACAAAAAATTATGAATTTTATTTTGATTGCTGTCTTGGTTCTCGGAGCAATCGCGCTGATTGCAGCGCTGGTTCTCTTCGGAGTATCTAAGAAGTTTGCCGTCGAAGAAGACCCTCGCTTGGGCCAGGTAGGAGAGATTTTGCCAGGTGCCAACTGTGGAGGTTGCGGTTTTGCCGGATGTTCCGGTATGGCTGCAGCTCTGGTGAAGGGTGCTGATGCCGGTTCTATCGATGGACTGATGTGTCCGGTAGGTGGTGCTGACGTGATGGGCAAGGTAGCCGACCTTTTAGGTATGGCAGTAGCCAATACCGAGCCAAAGGTGGCTGTGGTTCGTTGTAATGGTACTTGCGAGAATCGTCCTCGCATTGCCGAGTATGATGGTTTGCACACTTGTGCAGC
>ENA-OYWS01000509-OYWS01000509.1-human-gut-metagenome-genome-assembly--contig:-NODE-509-length-18492-cov-38.559093_pt1 | contig 18492 bp, 15 predicted proteins | sample MGYA00244813_ERZ653402 | MGnify/ENA primary metagenome ERZ653402 (study PRJEB26926, sample SAMN06165021) | human gut metagenome | biome: ENVO:00009003; feature: ENVO:2100002; material: ENVO:00002003...
TGGTCCGCCAACCTTAGAGCGTAGCGGTTCCGAGCGACGAGGAGGAGCGGTTTCCCTCTTCTTCCCTGAGGGGAGAAGACCGAGATGAGAGGTGGAGCCTTCCTTAAGGGTAAGGAAGGACGGGTAGATTTTCGAAAAATCCTCCTTTTATTTAAAGAGGAACGTGGCGATTCGAAAGCGCATACCCTCCACATAGTAATAATCCACCAGTTGCCTTAACCCAATCCCCTCATTCATCAGATGCGAGTAGATATGAGTCAATTGGAAGATAATATTAAACTCCACTGTTGGGATCACAAGATAACCTCATATTGTCTTTTGATTGTTTTCCAACTGCTTCATTCTCTTCAATAGCAGAGAGTTAAGTAAGGACTTTATTTTTCTTGCCAACCTATCGTTATCTATTTTGACGATAGCAGCAAAATACAGTTAACTATAAAACACAATTTCTCCTACCCTCTATAGTATCATCATAGCGTTTTATATACTTATCTACGATTTGGATAGATAAGTCATCAAGATGAGAGCATCTATTATAAATATCTCTCAATTGCATATTCCGAAGATTTTCCAAATCTTCAATAGAGTCAACTATAGTTTGAGACGGATTATCTATAACCTCATTGTTGACTTCAGATGTTTGAGTAGCCGTCAGTTTCTTTGGTTTTATCTGCTTTAATAACTGCCTGCAAGACATATAAGGCTGGTTTTGAGCTAACCAATTATAAACTGCAATAAGGCACGTCATCTGCTGTTTTTCTCTCTCATCAAGTTGCTTGATCTCAACGACATCAACATAACCATCAAAAACCTGATGAAATAAGCTTTGCAATTTTTCCAACTTATCCTGTGCATCCAGCAATATCATCGTCATTCTTTGAACATCATTGATGAAGCCACCTGAAGGCTGGTAACACTGTCTGAAGAAGATAGTCAAATCAGTAGAATAATGAGAATACAAGGAGTTTAATTTCTTCAAATTATCTTTTGCACTTTGATCTTCATTCTCCTTTTTGTTAATTTCATAACCTAATCCGAATCTATTTATTTCAGTTGCAGGCAACTCTATGTGAGTATTTAAAATCTTATCACACACATCATAAGAAACTTGATCCATTTTGGCATTGTACGCCTTTCCAACTCGATGAATGTCATCAATGCCTTGCCAATATTCTTTTATTACATCAACAAATAGCTTACGCAAAGTTATCAATTGATCACAATAAGCCTTTCTGGAAGGAAGAACATAGCTTTTTTCATACAAATGCACCATCATTGTGCGCGGTTCTTGCATATCATCAAGCGGTAACTTTTCTCTACTAATATGCTTTTCAAAAGTCAAATCTATATCTTCAAAAATCTCATCTTTTATGATCTCTGAATGATATACATCTGCATTTGGAAATGCTTTTCTCAGCAAATCAATATGATGCATATTAATGCGATGCATTATATCCCCATCCCTATCTCCATTTCCAAATTGTTTCCCTGCTGAAAAATAGTCTAAGAAAGTAAGACATTTGACCTCATTTTCACAAATTTCAAACTCCAAGATATTATTTTGGATACGAAATTGCTTAACGAAGTTTTCTTCCAGCTGATTAAATGTGGCAGAATCATAACCTGCCAGTTTCAGTCCAAGAAGAACATCTGCCATCTCTTCCAAATTATTAGGAGCTTTAGCATCTATCTTAAAATCAACAAACTCTGGCTTATAAGAAAGCTGCAAATTACATATCGTTAAGAATTTTGCCAACCAAAAATAGTCACGCCACTCTTTAGGCTTTTCCAAAGAGATAGAACTATCAAGCCATTTACATAAATAGAAATAGACCTCAGTCTGCAAAGAAAATCTTTTTCTTACATCATCCATAGTAATACCTATATGGCTTCCAAACAATTTATCAACAGATTCCTCAAGTTCGATTTCCGTAAAGTTAACAGGCACTAACACTTGCCAACAAAGAGACGCAGTTTGCCTTAACCAATCAAACGCGGCTTGATTATTATCAATATAATGTTTAACTCCACACCACACCAATGTTCTTGCCACAATATACGCTTGCATAGAGTTTATCTTCTTACCCTCCAATTCACGTAAAAGAGAATCAGGCGTATATTTTCCTTCATCTATAAGGGTCATAAGAAACAGAGGACTTGTGTTTTCATTAATATGCTCGAATAATTCCATACCGATTTCTCCTAATCCATTTCTATAATTCCTAAATATCTCTTCAACTATGATATGAGTTCTAATGGGGTGAACATCAGAAAATCCTTCACCATTATACTCAAAGAATTCACCTTTCATTTGGTCTATACATCGAGACAGGTCCATTGGAGAAAGATGACACAAGTTCCGAATGGCATTCACAGAGATATTTCCCTGCAAGACATTCGAGACAGATATATACTGAAGAAAGGAGGCATTTACATGATCAAGTCTTCCTATCTGTTCAGAGATTCTTGCCCTTAGAGGAACACCATGTGTCAAGAAATACACATATTCAAGCAATGTTTGAGGATGTCCGGATTCATTCCAAGCCTCTTCAAATATATCAATATGGCACAATCCTCTATCGCATAGATGATTAAAGATATCCTTTGCCTCAGATTCGGTTAAATCTAAGGCAAGAGTAGAATAATGAAGTTTCTCATTAACCTTGTTTTTACACCTATTCCAATCATCCTGCCGGATTGTTACTAAGCATTTAACAAAAGGAGTATCCTCTATTTCATTTACCACTTGAATCCATGAAGTATCGTATGGCAGCACATCTAAATAAACAAAAGCTTCACTCTTCAAGCCTTTCGAAATATCTTTGATGGTGGCAATGATTTGCGATATGTTATTTCGATTTACATATTTAATCTCGTATCGTAAAGGAGTACCACAAATCTTCAAATAACGATATGCTAAACTACTTTTGCCAGAACCTGAGACACCCGTTATGAAAACAAGATTATTGTCTTTCAGCTTCTCATAGAGTTGTTGCAACTTTTCTTCTCTGACAACATCATAATTTTTGGCAATATGTATTTCCTTAGCAGATATACCTTGATAATAAGATATTTCAGAATTAACATCTTCCTGACAAACTGACTGAAAAAGTGGAATTACTGTTAGTCCAAATTGAGTAAAGAATTCCTTTTGACGCACAGAAAACGCTATAATCTGTCCTACCTGACAACATAAATCATCATAAGTAGCAGACATTTTATTTATCACAAGATAACAAATCCACTGAACCAAATAATCCTTTACTATTAAAGGATCAATAGATGGAAATCGATTTTTTAAAACGGATTCAACATAATTTTCCAACTCTCCTTGCGATTTAGACTGCCATAATATTTTTGCAGCAAGCTCCTTGGAAGAAGCATAATCCAAATGAAGAGTTTCCTCTTTTTTGAGCGACTTTACAAGAGAGGACACCTTCGTCAATCTATCAGAAATCACTCCTTTATCATTGCCATGTCCAACCGCCACGAATGATATTTTTACATTTGAATTTTCAGCTAAACTATCTTTACCACGAGAAAACAAAGAAGTAGATTTACCCTTGGAAAACAGATCAGAATACACGATTGTCCCAGAATAACACTTCACCTGTATGGTTTCGATAATTTGGTCATTCAAATATATGTCTAAATCTTCTCTTCCTTCGGGCACGAATACTTCTTTAGAATCAGCAGACTCTATCATTCTATACAACGTATAGAGATATTGAACATGATAACCAAAAACTGTTGATGAAACGGACATAACTATAACCTTTGTCTCAAATCTGATACTTAAAAATCAAGATTAAGCTTTAAATATTTCCTCATATAATTTCTCAATGCTCTCATTCACCATAACAGGAGCGAACACCCTCTCTCCGAAACTTTTAGAATATTCAGCCATATTCCTGCGAAGATCAGGAGATTCCATCAGCTTTCGAAGCTGCATGGTAAGCGCATCCACATCATCAAATGGGAAAGTGAGGCAGTTCTTTCCTTCTTCAATAACATCAGGCAGACCACCTACAGGAGTAACCACACAAGGTATGCCATAGGCCCAGGCGTCAAGTACACCCATTGGGAAGCCCTCACATCAGCTCCTTTATGCTCCATGTAATCATGACTTTACAAAATCTTTAATCTCTGACATCAACTTTAGATAAGTTTTTTCCTGTTCCGTTTCGCTCATATCAGATAATGTTTTTTGTGTATCATTTACAGCCTGAAACTCTGCCAAATCAGAATCCAAGAACATACTTGGTTTAATCAATATACTCATTATTTTCGTATTAGCCGACGCAGCCTTATGTAATATTGCTGGTAATTCGTTATTTCGGATGAAATCAGAGGCAAGAAAATCTGTAGAAACTAAAAGAATAGCAATATCTGCCTCTCTTAAAGCTCTCTCTATTTCTTCTTTCCATCGCTGACCAGTTTTTATTCTTTGGTCAGACCAATCATCAATCCCACCTACATAGTTTTTCAACACTTTCAAATGAATCATCAATCTGTCGCAATACACCTTGTCAGTATGTGCATAACTAATAAATATTTTATGTTTTTTCATTTCCATCTTCTTCTCTTCTGTTTCCTTTTCCATAAAATTTATATTTAAGTTTGCCAATGGAGCGTTATGTGATACTTTCGCTTTTTCATCTATTTTCACTTCTGCTACATTTTGAGTTATAGGATTATCAGTAAGATCAACTCTTTTAAACTTTGCCATTAAATTATCATCCACATTCACGATATTGTTCTTACTCAATATAAGAGTTTCAATATGTGATGTTGCAATTTGTTTAGGCAATTTTTTGATTTGATTACCATGAAGATTTAAAATTCTAAGCTTAGGCAATTGAAATACTGCACTTTGCAAATTCTTGATTTGATTAAATGCCAAGTCCAGAGTTCTAAGCTTACGTAATTTTAATATTTCTTTCGGAATTATCTCTAGTCTATTCTTACTCAAATTCAACTTTTCTAAATTAGTATATTGATACACATTATCTGGTATAAACTTAAGATTTTTACCTGATAAGTTTAACTTGCGTACCTGTTTTATCGTTTTTCCTTTTATTTCTATTGGATATTCCATTTTTTTTTGTAATTTTGCAGTCATAGTCGGACTATGGGGGTAGCGACTTAAAAAAAGTGATGTTCAGTTTGAATCCCTGAGGGGAGGCAAACTGATTAATACCTTAAGGGGAGGCAAAACGAATGGGAAGAACCCGCAAGAATCTGGGAAGAGGAACTTCCTATGTTCTTGTTATGTTTTGAATCCGCTTTAATTCATCACAGCTTCGGCATCCCATGATTTATTCACTAGTGAACTTGTACCCTGCAAATATAAGGACACGTCAACATTTAAAGGTCGCTTCGTGCGACCTTTTCTTGTTATTGATAAGCTCAGACTCACGCATCTCCTTCGCCTCATTATCACCGATTACAACCTCGGCGAACTTTGGCTTACTGCTTAATTGTTTCTTACCTTGTACCATAATTAGAATATTTAAATTAACGATGCAAAGGTACAAAACTTTATCTAGGCGCACGATACGGCTTTCACCGATACTTACCCTACAAGACTATCCGAAGAATCCATCAATCCTCAAACTTCAGTTCCCCAAAGAATTGATGATAAGGAATTGTAATATCAATAAAGCGGAAGGATAATGAACCTTCAGCAGCCTTAATCATATCATATACCTTCTTACACTCGACATCAGCAGTACCATAAAAATTTACATCAGGCTCAACATCTGCTTGGGCAAACATTTTAGTATCATTAGGTACTACTGTACGAGGAGTGATTTTAGCTCCACGCCTTTGCTTTTCAGCATAAACCTCACCAATCATCTTGCCAGCCCTGATAGCATGGTCATAGTTGAATGGTATCACCAACATATTCTTAAGAGGTAACTCATCTACGTCACCCCTCACACAATACTCAGCAATAGCAATGGTACTGACCTTGACAACAAAGTCATGCTCCAAGAAGTACCTGAAATAATCCAAAGCATTATCATGCAAAGGGTCAGCTTCATTCAAAAGGCGAATGAAGAAACTGGTATCCAAAAGTACACAATTCTGTTCCATCAAGCAATATCTCCCCTTATATTAGCCAACCATTCGTCAGCATTAACACCCTTCCACTTTGGAGTCGCCTTGGTGATAAGACTCTTTAGATAGTCCTCGTCATAGCGAGGTTGATAATCCAACAACTCAATCAAAGTAAGCGTTGACTTATCAATATCTCCTGTTAGAATATTCTTCTTTGCACGTACTCTTACACCAAATTTCTTATACAAAGGATTCCCCTTGTAATCTGCCAAATACTCTTTATTCGTACGAATCGTCAAAGTACCTGCATTTTTGGTATCAAGGTGAATATTAGCCTTATCCTTGCCACCAGCATCCGTCAAGATTCCATAATAATAGCATTCCACATCCACCATGACATTTTCACGGCGAACATAGTGAGTAAGAGGAGAAATCTTGAACACACGTCTTGGCTTATCAGATGTACCAATCTCAATGTCATAATTATGACGCAAAGCAAACGCTTGCAAATTTTCCAACGCTTGGGCACTATTTACCTCCAGTTTATCAATAGAACCACTATTCTGCTCAACCGCCCCAAGCATAGAAGAGAACATCAATACATTCTGCAATGAAGTTCTAAAAATATTAATCACAGAACCCTCCTTCATTTCGTATGAAATCACAGGGCGATCCTTGCGCTTTTTCTTGTCAGGATAAAGCAAATTTTCCACCTCATCGAGCAAGAATCGTATCTGCCCGATGTCAAAATTGGCAGGAGAAAGAGGCTCATCCCCATTCTTGCCAATTATCCTTAGTGAAATCTCATTTTTATCCATAATCGGTGCAAATATAATATTATTTTTTCATTTTCCAATATAAATACCTCTCTTTTTAGCATAATTTATAGCTTCAATAACCAGGCGGTCCCATCCCGCACAACAAGGCGAGGGCTTTGATGCCCCGCCAACCTTAGAGCGTAGCGGTTCTGAGCACCGGAGGGCGGTTACATCCCTTGCCCTTTTGGAAAGGGCGAGGGCTTGGGAGTGGGTTAAGGACCCTCCCGCAGGGGAGGGACAGGTGGGGCAAAAAACTACTTCTTTGCCAAAGAAGAGCCAGAGTAATTCAAAAGTGCATACCCTCCAATCACCCCATAACATACCAACGGTATGAGAAAGGCAATCGCCATACTGCCCGTAGTATCCGCAATATACCCCATGATTACAGGAGCAACCGCACCACCCACTATCGTCATGATAAGCAATGAAGAGGCAAGTTTGGTCTTTGTACCCGCATCCCTCAATGCCAGCGAGAAGATAGTCGGAAACATGATGCTCTCTCCCAGATACAGGGCGAAGAACGCGATGAGAGATAAGGTGCCGCTACATACCACCACAATCAATGTGGCTACAAAGGTGAGGATGGCACAGACCAGCAGGACCAGCCTTGGCTGGATATAATTCATGATGACACCACCAGCCAACCTGCCGATAAAGAACAGATCCATTCCGCCAAAGGCGAGATACAGACTGGCAGTCTGCTTCTCTATATGAATACTCTCCTCAGCATAGTTGATGAAGAAACTGTTCACACCCGTCTGGGCAGCCACATAAAGAAATAAGGTCAGCATACCGAAACCGAATGCCATCACTCGCATCGGCTTCTCCTCTACCTTCTCGTTCGTATCCGCCTCATGCGCTCTCCTTGGGTCCGGCAATTTGATTCTTGACAGGACCAGCGCCACAGCAAGCACGAAGATACCCACCAGGGCATAAGGAATGGCAATGTTGATACCCGAGAACAGGAGCTGTCCGCCAACCAGCGGTCCTACAATCCATCCGATACCATTGAGCGACTGCGACAGGTTGATTCTGCTCTCCGCCTTGTCTGGATGTCCCAGTACCGTAGTATAAGGATTCGCACTCGTTTCCAGACAGGTCAGTCCGCATCCTATCACAAACAGCGACAGAACGAAGAAGTAGAAACTGTTGATCCTGCTTCCCGGTATGAACATCAGGGCACCGATACCGAAGAGAACCAGTCCTGTTATCACACCCCTCCTGTAGCCCCACTTCCGGATAATCCATCCGGCAGGCAGTGCCATCAGAAAGTAGGCACCATAAACGGCTGTCTGCGTCAGGGCCGACATTGCCTTGCTGATATGGAACGACTCCTGGAAATGCGGATTCAGCACCTCCAGGATGCCATGGGCAAAGCCCCACATGAAGAAGAGACTGCTGATGATGAGGAAGGGCACCAGATAGTTATGCCCTTCGTATCTGAAGATGGATGGCTTCGTCATGATTCTCAGCAAATTTAAGACTGTCCTTTACTACCAGTGCCAGATAACCGCCGCCGCCAGCTCCCGGCATCTTCCATGCCAGAACCTCCTCCATGTTGCTGTAGCGGTCAATCATCGGCTGCACACTTGCTTCCGGTTCTATCACACCATTGATAGACGGATTCACCATACCCGGGAACATCGCAATCTGCGCCTCGAAAGATGCCCTATATGCTGCCGCAAAGGCATCGAGGTCGTGCGCCAGAATCGCCTTCCAGCAGGCATCAGCTGCATCAGCAAGCGCCTTCACCTTCTCAGGCGTGATATCCTTACCTTCCACCACACTGCATCCCGGTCTTCTCGGTTCCATCGGAATCATCACCAGATGGTCTTCCAGGAAGCGGAGCGTCATCTCATCCTGCGTACTCTCTATCTTCTCCGGCCAGAAGTTGTTGTCATAATAATGACGCACCAGACCAGGAACACAGATACCGATAGAATCCTGGGCACCCGAGATGATACCATCGTGACGCTCCGGATTGTTCTCAAAGCAGAATACCAGTCGGGCGAGCATCTCCGGATCCATCTTCGGCAACTTCACCGGCCATATCTTCTGAATCATCTTACGGGTAGAGGTAGACAGACCGCAGCGGTCGCACACCTCAAAGGTCGGTTCCAGCGAGATGGTAATCGCCCATCCCGGATGATACATGCTTACATAAGGCTGGTCAATCCAAGTACCAGCCAGATCCAGACGGGTAGGAATCCCTGCCTCCTGTGCCGTATTATCAGATACGTTCAATAACGCCTTCTTCAAGCCAGAAGAAGACCGCGCCTTCAAACCAGCATGAGGAGTGCGCTGGAGTTCGATATATTCTATGCCCCTTTCCTTACAAATCCTACGTTTCTCATCAGACCCACCTTCAGCGTTCACCACAAACACGTCCGGTTTCACCTTATCAAGAGTTGGCAGGAAGTCGATGACTCCGCTTCCCTCATTGATATACGCATCCTTCACCGCCTTGATATTCTTGACCATGAATAGCCTTTCCTCCTGCGGAAACATAGGCTTGCGGTGCTTATACTCCAGATAAGTAGCATCCGATCCGATACCCACATACAGGTCACCATACTGTGATGCCTGCTGGAAGAACTCCACATGACCCGAATGTAGCAGGTCATAGCAACCGCTTACAAAAATTTTTTCTTCATTATGATTATCATTGATAATCGAAGTGCAGATAGTCATCCTCATCTAGCTGATTACCTATCTGCATCTCGATAAACATAAACAGAATTATTTCAATTAATTATTTGATTAATTTATTTTTTATATTTTAGCCTCCAAAAGAAGTGCCATGTTCTGAAGATTGGCTCGCTCAATGCCTCAGCAGGATAGAATCTTACGAAATGCATATTCCTCCAAATCTTCAGGAAATACTTTTTCCCCATACTCTGATGCGTAAACCCGCCATATTTGGTGAAGTGCTTTCCGAAGTTACCACCATTCAGGATCTCTGCCAACAGCAACCTCCCACGCTTCTCATCCATTGGCACTATCATCTTATCCTCAGCCAATCCAAGCACCTCCTTCAGAACATACATCACCGCCCCTGCGAACTTCCACAATCCCAAATACTTCAGTTCTCTCTGCACCATATCCAATGCAGTAGAGGTAGAAGAATCTGTAGTAGAAGCAGAACTGACAGAAGTAATAGAAGAACTAGAAGCAGAAGAACAGGAAACAGAACCCGTATCCCCACTAACACCCCGGCGGTCCCATCCCGCACAATCTGGCGAGACCTTTGATGGTCCGCCATCCTTAGAGCGTAGCGGTTCCGAGCACCGAGTAGGGCGGTTTCCTCCCTCTCCCCTGAGGGTGAGAGGGTCGGGGTAAGAGGTGGAGCCCTCTTTAAGGGTAAAGAGGGACGGGGTGATTTTCGAAGATTTATTATTCAAAAATACATTTTTTGAGAAATCATTGACTACAAGGAAATAGTCAATGATTTGCCTCATTCCAATCCCTTCATCAAAGAAATGGTGATACAGATGCGTCAGCTGATAAATCACATTGAATGCCATCGTTGGTATAGCAATATCCCCTGCCCCATCGGGCAGCCCAACAACATTTGAGCATTGCAAATCCGCATTCCGCTTGAACCACTTCTGCAATCTAGCATGATAGATAGGATTATTCATGGAACAAGGAAAGAAATGCAGCTCCACCGGAACACCATCAAGAGAAGTCTCCAGATGCTGCAGTCTGATATCATCCCCGAGTTCAAACTTTTTTTGAGCATACTCCATAATCCTCTCCCTACTAGCATCAATCCAAACATCAATATCTCCAGGAGTGCGGGAATAAGGATTCGGATACATCAAGGCATTTCCCTGACCTTTCAGGACACAGCACCTCATCCCATCCTCCCTCAGCATTGAGAAGAGTTTACCCGCCACAACATTCACCTTCATGTTTTGCCGATGAATCTGTTGCGCCTTACCCATCCAAGTCATCAGCAGTTCCCTCCTAATAGGGTTCCGCTTCAACTCTTCAGGATATTCCTTCCCCAATCGCTCTATACCATCAAAACATAGCCCCAGCAGAGCTTGCTTAGAAGCAAAGGAATACAACTCCTGCCAGTTCATACCAGCCATCACCCTACTCATATCCTCCTTACTTCCAAGGCAATACTTCAGGAAAGCGAAAAAAGCAGTTATATCATTCATTCAACTATTAATCTTTATTAAATTAGAAATATCATTCCACTAATTGATGTCAAATCACCTCTTCCACATAACAGTCAGTTACCATCAGGTGGTCATTCCATCCTACAAAAGCTGGCGAAGACCGCTTTGGTCCGTCAACGAATCTCAGTTCAATCCCGATGTTTCAGTTTATATATTTTTACAATTTTCTCAAAACGTTCCAAAGTTTTGCGTTTTTCCTTATCCCCAATAGGCAATGATGGCAACAAAGCTAGTAATTGTGTACGAATAGTATCAGGTTTGTCCGTCTCCATCTTTATCTTTGCCCGTTCTAAAGCCAAATCTGGCATAAAGAGCTTACAAGTATCAATTGTAAAACACCCCTTCTTTGTTTTCCCAACATATATAATACCATCCCTAAGTTCTATATGGTCAGAATATTTATCGAGGAAGGGATTAACAATCAAGAAATCTTTGCTATCTGTTGGATAAGCAACTGCATATCGATTTCTCAACACCTCTTTATCTCCTTTATAATTATTGCATTTTTCACAAGTAATGCAAAGATTGCGAGGTTCGAACATCCATTGAGGATGTGGAGCTTTCGGAATGATATGTTCACGCTGCAAGAAAGTATTTGCATTGGATAACTCTATACGACAATAAGCACACCTGCAATTCTGTTCAAAGTACATATGATCACTGATATGATCTTTGAATTCTTTTATACCAGTCTTTTTAGAATTCCAATCTCCAGAATCCAGTCCTTTATTTGCCAGTTCCTCTATAGCAAGGCGTTCTTTCTCAGTAGGCTGATACGGATTTTGCACTATGTAGTCTTCCACTTCAGTCATAGTTCATCATTTATATGCGTCTATTATTGTGTTCAGAACCATCTTCATAGGATCCACATCACTTAAATGCTGTGAAATCTCCTGCAGTTCATTCAATTCATCTGCAACAGCCTCTTTAGTAATTGTATCATTACCCATCTGTTCTAAAAGCTTGGCTATACGTTCACCGAAATATCGGTTTCTATCGGTTGCCGTCTTGAAAACTTTAAGAAGCACTTCCTCTGCAGACCACCCGTAAGTATTTTCTCCTATTCGATTGGCTATAAGATTACCATCTTCATCCTTTTCCCATTGAGAAACAGAAGATCTGTTCATAGGTAAATCTGATACGAGCATATGACTATGTGTGGCTATCAACAGATGACACACCTGATCTTTCAATGCCCTGTCAAGATTATCTATGATTGTCATCTGCCAATTAGGATGAAGACTAAGTTCTGGCTCATCTATGAGAATTAACGTATGCGAATCACTTGCTGCTGTGGAAATACTAAGCACCATAGAAAGCATAGCAAACTCACCGGAACTCATTTCTTCTGAAGCAATCTGTTTTCCATTCTTATAGAATACAACACTTGCTGCTTGAACAAGATCATATTGCTTCAACTTATATATATAATTCAAATCTACATCTGCAGCCAAAGAATTATGATCTATATCTATTTCATAGCAATATTGAGCCTTCTGTGCAAACTCTTTTTTCTTGTAGAAATCATAGAGTTCTTTAACGATGTAGTTCTTTTGCTCTGCAGAAAGTTTCATATACTCTCTGTCATGTTGTACTCGATTAAGAATAGAATCTCGTACACCCCCATCCTTCTTGGTTTTTAAAACGATGGAGTAATTCAAAGATATAATGTGATCATATCCTATGAAATCCAAGATGGAAGATAAATTTTGCCGCTGCCTATCGTCCATGTTCTCCTTCAAAGCGAACAATAACCGAAAAGCAATAGCAGAGGATGAAATCATATTTCCATTAACATGAGCCCCTACATATTTATAATATGGTACATCATACCTGGTTTGAGAAGAGCCATTCACCTTTTGAACAGGAAACTTATCGAATGCGCCAAAATTGCATGCAACGATAGTAGGAACTCTCAATTTCTTCGAAGCAAGGAACCTGTCATCTATCTTAGTAAGGAAAGTTCTACCGATTCTTATCACCTCACAGCAGACACCATCAATATGATACTTAACGCCTTTGAGCCTCGCCTTATTAGCAGATGACATTTTCTGCTTAAAATTATTGATATAAGCATGCAGGTCTACAAAGAAATCCACCATTTCCTTTAACAAGGTACTCTTGCCAACGCCATTACAACCTATCAATACAGAGTAAAGAGGAACTTTATCTTGGCAACCAAAAGAAGCTATTGGTAAGCGTGTCGCTTTCCCCTGTGGTGTTAGCAATATCAGTTCCTCAACCCAGAAGTTTTTGCTGTCTTCTTTATATTGAGGTTCTTCAATTGTCGTATAATTCTCTAACGATTTCGTTAAGCTATTACCAGAAACTTCCATATCTCTGTTCAAACGACCAGAAGAATCATATTTGTCTAAAGCTATATTCCCAAGAATTTTCAAAGGAGATTTTGGAGTACTATCAGATACATTCTTCTGTTCACTCTTTTCAATCAACTTTATAAAATCTAGATCTACATTTCGAAGATTTAATATCAGATTAGCAAGTTCATCCGATATTTTGGTACTTGGCTCAAGATGTGGTTCATCAATATCTAAAGCCTTTAGAATTGCACTAAATGCTTGCAGCCCAATATTTGCTTCCCGTAATAGTTTATTTAATCTCACAGACATAAGTTATACTATTTTTGTATTCCACGAAAAAACTCTGCTTGTTAACCACAAAAATAATTCTATCTATCATTATATTAGTAGCTTCCATACAAGTTATATGTCTTAAACTCTAATACTTCTATCACCAACGACCATCACATTGCCCTTTATGGCAGACAATACATTTGCCAATTCATAGCGATAACGGGCTTTAGAAGTTAAAAGAAAAGATATTTGCTTTTGCAGTTCAAACTTCATAATCTCTTCCATCTCTCCAAACTCACAGTGTTGCTCTACCGCAGTTATGATACATTGCCGAACAGCAATATTAAGACATCCTTTTGTTGCTGCCAACATATGCCTTGACACTGTAAGATGCCAATCGTCTTTAAATTCCTCTTTAGTAGTAGGCAATCTATCAAAACCTAGCAATACGCAATCTATACCTCTTTTTTCAAGAGTCTGTCCAAGTTCTACAGAATTACAAGCAAAGCAAAATATTTTTTTTCCCTTCAACAAATGATAATTTGTAGAACAAATTAAATTTTCATCGTTATAGAACTTATCAGGATCTTGCTCTTTTGCTTCAGGGCTAACTACTGCATTCCACTCTGCCCCCTTACTACCAAACAACGCATCACTCCTTCCATGACCAAAAAACACTATGAAATCTTCTTTCGACCTTTTCTCCAGTTCATTTAGAGCTTTCTTTTTATATATATCACCTGGTTTTATCAATAAAGATTCAGAAGAATCTGTATGACAAATTACATATTTAAGCAGTCTTTCCAAACGCTTAATCGTCGGATCTACTGGATGGACTAAAAGCATCATATCTTAAAAATATTTACTATTTACTACACATGTGGTTACAAAGATAAACCAATGTCTGCTCAAACAAATCCCGCATAACGTCATTCCTGACAGTCTCCTTGCTATAGATTTCATTCAAGCAATCTTTCAGTTTCTTTCCCTCTAGATGATGATTAAAGCCATATTCCAAAACTAAGTCTGGATATTTTTCTACAGCTTCTTCTAATAAATTTTCCAAAGAAGTATGATCCAATAAATGATTCAATATGGTATCATCTAAGTCTTCTCTATTGACAAAGCCAATATATTGAGCATTTACAAGATGCTTAATATATTTCAACAGTTTTTGATTTACCTGAATCTGCTTACCATTTACTTTACACGTTTTTTGTACGTGCTCTTCTATAATAGATTCTAACAAACCCGAATAAATCAAGAAGCGTTGTCCATTAGCAAAACATATATTTCCCATTTGACGAAGCAATTCAGGTCCATCGAAATTTTCTACAGAAAGTTGATAATCGCAAGCAACAATATCAAAATACTTTTTCTCGTAATGATTTTTGTAATATTGTATAACTTTGCTAATATCTAGTTTTCCATCACCGGCAATTAGCTCCGGTAACCTTTGGCTTCCAACATTAAATTGATCAAAATCCAAATTTATGTTTTTTGCCTTAGCTTTACGTGCCAGCGCTCTTAAGACATCGCTAACATCTTCATCATCTATCAACAAAATTCTTTTATGTATCATATTACTTAAGCTTAAAAAGTTATTAAGAATGAGGCACCTTTCAATTTCACACTATTTCCGATGAAACTTATAGTACTACCCATATCTTTCAATATATTTCTAATCGTATATAATCCTAAACCAGATCCATCCGTAGACGTGACACCAAGTTCAAATATTTTTTCTGGATTATCTAAGAATCGTTGAGAGAGCCCCTCACCATTATCAGATACAGTAACATCTAATTTATTATTACTATTTATCTGAGCAGAAATTGCAACAACCGTGGCTGATGCTTTTATTGAATTTGATATCAAATTATCCAATATGACAGAGATGTCAAGAGTACTAATTTTACGAGAATAATCGATATTCCCACCACTTATCACAAAAGTTATATTATCTCTACCAGTAATATCTTTATATATAGAAAGATACTGCCTTATATATCCCATAACATTTATGAAGCGGTTTTCTTTATCTGCTCTAAAATTTGCTCTTGTTATAAGCTTACTTATCTTCAAAGACTTTTCATTTTGATAACGCATAGATGTCAAAGCCTTCAATATTTCACTCTTATCTATATCTTCATCCCTCACATCTTCGATAAGATTATCCAACTTAGCCTGAAGGGTCAATGCTATCAGTTTTATATTATGCACCATTCCTTTAGCATCTTCACTCATACTTCTGTCTGAAGATAACAAATAAGTATTTTTTTCTCTTTCGAGTTCTAATTCTTCTTGTATTTTACGAGCATTTTCTTCAGCAATAGCACGTGCTTTTTGAGCTTGTTCCAACTCCTGCTGCTTATCAGACAGTTCTTGTCGTTTCTGCTCGACAAATTCTTTTACTGCATTTATTTCAGTTATCTTTTCAGAAGAAGGAGAAAAAGCATTAACAACCTTTATCAATTGGTTCAACTCTTCTGAATCTTCTTGCAACTTATTTTGGAAAAGGCGCATATTCTCCACATCCAGAGATTGGGTTATATCTGCCAAATGTGCCAGCATGTCATCCAGTGTTTTTTTGGTATCTTTAACTTGCTGGTCCAATATTTCCTGTACGAGTTCTTCATTTATATGTAACTGTTTTATAGAAGTGTCTGGTATATCTATAATTTTTCGAATAACAGATAATATCTGTTTATTGCGAGTAAAATCATCAAGTTTAAAACACTCCTCACCATTGGCATTCTCAGAAGGAACATTTCCAGTCTTATCCCAATTGATACCTTCAACGACAAAACGCTCCAATCGCCTGAATGTTTTGTAGAAGAAGCCGTAAGGAGAACCTTCTCGTGATAATTCCTCAAAAGCACTGTTATGAACAACACCAGCACGGTTTGTGATAATATTGAATTCATTATTATCATCATTGACTTCTATTCGTCCAATAACCTCACGTGTACTTAAATACCTTCTGTATCCAGAGCTTTTTCTTCTTTCAATACCAAGCCAATCATCCCCTTGATCACCATAAGGAGGAATTCTGAATCCATTGACAAAAAGGAATATTGAGCCAAAATCAATTGACCTAAAACCTGTTTGCTGAGCAAAATACCTTTTGGTATAAGTATTGAGATAAAAAACTGTAATTTTTACATTCCGAAGATGGGTATATGTGTTTTCTTCCTCCAAAGAGAACACTTCTTTTCCTCTGTCGTATAACGTAGTAATTATCCTATTACCCTCATCATTTATACTACTAACAATACTTGATGTTCTGAAATTCAGTTTATCAAAAACTTGATTTTCAACAATTCCATTAATCTTATCTTTTTGAAATTGTTGCATCCCATCATATTTCTGATACTCATCAGCAAGGATTTTAATGACAAAAGGATTCTTTTGGAAAATTTGATTAGGATTTATAAATTTTTCCAAATCCCTTTTAAGCCTTATGATTTTAGTTGCACTCCATTTATCACGTAGTCCGATAATCTGGAGGACTGTACCTTGACCAAAGCTATCCCAACCGGTAAGATTCAAAACATCATTTACAGAAACTTCCTCTAGTTTTAGAGTAATATCTTGAATTTGTTTATTGATATTTCCTTCGTCTTCAAATACTGCCCAATCTATAAATAATTTAAAACAAGGAGAATCTTTTGTTTTGGTGTATATTATCAATTTTTTACCCAGACGATCACATGAAAAGCGCCCCACACCTTTATTTCCAGCTTGACGCCGTCCATTCATCCACGCCTGCTCTTTCTTTTCCGAATATGCAATATTCAACCATTTACCGACAAGTCCATCTTGATTCATACCAATACCCTTATCACAAATCAATATTTGGGCATCGTCATCATCGTGAATATCTAGCATATTGACATGACAAAAATGCAAATCCAGAATCGGTGAGCCTGCATCATAAGCATTCTTCACCAATTCTAGAACAGCAATATTATCATCAGTAATCAAATCTTTACCAATAATATTTTTCAGCAATATATTGGTTTTAAAATGTACATCTTGCATACTTGATATATTTCATAAATTAGAAAGATATTGTATTCTTTATTGTCCACCTTTAGCAAGGCGGTCCCAGCCCGCACAACCATGGCGTAGACCTTTGATTGGTCCGCCAACCTTAGAGCGTAGCGGTTCTGAGCACCGGAGGGCGGTTACATCCCTAATCCCTATGGTAGGGATTTAGGGCTTGGGTATAGGGTAAGGACCCTCCCTCAAGGGTTTCTGTCCCCTACAAGGGGAACCGAAAGGGTCGTAAAGACTATTGAAGACAGGAGGGTCTATTTACAATACATCTCCTCATAATACTTCTGATACTCCCCAGAAGTAACATGATCCATCCATTCCTGGTTATCAAGATACCATTTTACGGTTTCCTCTATACCCTCCTCAAACTGGAGAGATGGCTCCCAACCCAATTCCTTCTGCAACTTTCTAGAGTCGATGGCGTAACGCATATCATGACCCTTTCTGTCGGTTACATAAGTGATGAGATCCATATCCTCGCCTTCCTTTCTGCCGAGCAATCTATCAACAGTCTTGATTACCACCTTGATGATATCGATATTCTTCCACTCATTGAAACCGCCGATGTTGTAAGTCTCTGCAATCTTGCCCTTGTGGAAAATCATATCGATGGCACGGGCGTGATCCACAACATACAACCAGTCGCGCACGTTCTCGCCCTTACCATATACAGGCAATGGCTTGCGATGACGGATATTGTTGATAAACAGCGGAATCAACTTCTCTGGGAACTGGTATGGACCGTAGTTGTTAGAGCAGTTGGTC
>ENA-OYWS01000518-OYWS01000518.1-human-gut-metagenome-genome-assembly--contig:-NODE-518-length-18183-cov-6.752207_pt1 | contig 18183 bp, 10 predicted proteins | sample MGYA00244813_ERZ653402 | MGnify/ENA primary metagenome ERZ653402 (study PRJEB26926, sample SAMN06165021) | human gut metagenome | biome: ENVO:00009003; feature: ENVO:2100002; material: ENVO:00002003...
ACGCGTAAGATCGTCGGCAGCGTCAGATGTGTATAAGAGACAGAACGTGTACTGTAGCGAATGTCAAATCATCATCCACAGCATCTTCCATCTCCTTGAACTTGCTGGCTGGAGCCTTGCAAATAGGGCACTTCTCTGGTGCCTCTGTACCCTCGTAGATGTAACCACAAACGGTGCAAATAAATTTCTTCTTCATAATGTTAATGTATTAAAATGTTCTTGTATTGTATTATATTATTTACTATTAATTCTCTTGTCTTGTCTTGCGAATCATTTCGGCAACTTGTACCTATTAATTCGTCTTCTTCTCCATCTTCTGGGCGCAAGCTGAACAGATGCCCTTGTAGTAGAGCTGTTCCTCCTGCACGATGTTTCCATCTATCACCTTGGTCTCTGTTACCCTTGGTGCTGGCTCATCGAAGAGATCGATGATCTTGCCGCAGTTCTTGCAGTAGAAGTGAACGTGTGGCTCGATGTTGCCATCATAGCATACGCGATGCTCGTCGATGGTGATCATCTGGGCTGCATTTACCTCACTCAGCATGCGGAGCGTGTTATACACTGTGGTACGGCTTAGGGTCGGTACCTTGTTCTCCAAAGCTTTGTAAACATCTTCGATGTTTGGGTGGGTAGGATGCTTGATCAGGTAGTCCAGGATTGCCAGTCTCTGTACTGATGGTCTAATGCCTTTCTCCACCAATCTGTTGTAAGCTTCTGTTTTTTTCATATTCCTATCTCTTGATTGATTTTTACGTTTGCAAAGGTAATGAATTTATTTCTATCTACCAAATAATTCTGTAAAATATCCAAAATAATAGGTATTATTTTTAGATAATTTACAGAATTAAATGTTTATTCACAAAAAGAGGGCTATTTTCCGGTCTTTACGCCCAGAAATTTATCTACCATCATCAGCTGTTTGAGCTGGAAGGCTGGCTTGCATGCCTTCTTTGCCTTGAGCTTGATGGTGAAGAGATCGCGGGTGCCCTCTACGGCTGGCTGCTCACCGATGTTGACGAAGGTAGGGTAGAGCACCTTACTGCCATCTGAGTGCAGACGGTCCTTGGTGAGGTTCTCCATCTTGCCCATATCCTTCACATCCACTCCGATGAACTCGTATTCGGTGGCGCTGTATGGCAGGGCGAAGCTCAGGGCATTGAGCGATACGAGACCCTTGCCCTTTACGGTGAGGGTGATGGTTTCGCCTGCCTTGTACATCTTCTTGTCAGCTGCGAGACTGATGCTGCCCTCTACGGCTGGCACCTTCTTGCTGCTTACTCCGCTCTTGAGCTGGGTAGCCACCACGGAGATATCGTAGGCGTCGATGAGACCGTTGCCGTTGATATCGCCCTTGCTTACGTAGCCCTCGAAGTCCTTGTCGCCTCTGCGCAATCCGCAGTAGTTGAGGTAAGAGGTGAAGTCGTTCTCGTCGATGCGCCCGTCGTGGTTGATGTCGCCAGCCTTCTCCATCTTGCTGCCCGGAACCTTGAATACGTACATCTCGGCACCCGAACCCATTCCGCCTCGGGCTTCCTCTACGGTCATCCTGATGTACTGAGCCTCTGGGTTGCCCTGGAACTGGTATTCCTTCACGGCATTCTCGTTCTTCCAGTCGAAGCTTCCGGTCTCGGTCCAGTTGATGCCGTCGTTGCTGATGGCGAACTTGCCCTTCTGGATCTGTCCGTTGGTCTCGCGCTCAGAAGCCGGGAGATAGTGAATCTTCTCGAGCTTGGCGATGCCGTTGAGGTTGAGGGTTACATCGAATGGCAGCACACCTTCCTTCTTGTAGTAGTCGGTATGCCAGAAGTTCTTCTCATTGAAGTCGAACATCTTCGAAACCTCCAGTCCTTCCCAGTCCTTCGTAGAGTTGGTGGCTGTGATGTTGCGGATGGCTTCATCGAGAGGGTCCTTGATGGTATGCGCCTGAACAGTGGCCCATTCAGAAACGCCGTCCTTGTTCACGGCTCTCACCTGCACCTCGTAATCGGTCTCCGGCTTCAGGTTCTCGATGGTGAACTCGTTGCTGCGGATGGTGGAATGAATCACGCCATCCACCTTTACCTCATAGTAGTCGGCGTTGGCCTGCTTGTTCCAGGTAGCCACCAGCTCGAATGCCTTGTTAGGGCTCTGGCTGTCCTTCATCGTTACCTGAGGGGCAGCGAGGGCACCGGTGGCGTGGAGCAGCACATCGGCATCATCCATCTGATAGCCATCCATGCGGAGCTCTACGTCGTTGGCAGTGATGTCGGTCTTCGCCAGTCGCACATAAACCATCGGATTCTTGCGGATATCCATCTTCTCGAAGTCGCTGCCCGGTGTGGCGAAGCGGTTGAGCTGAGGAGCCTCGTCGAAGAACCATGCATTCTCGGTGTTGCGGAGTTCATCGAGCGAATTCACCTGGGTCAGCTTCACGCTCTTTCCGCCAATCTTCGCTGCCAGCTTCTTAGGCATCTGGCTCAGATTGATGCGCAGCTCGGTAGCCTGGTTCTTCTCCTGACCTTGGAAATGGCCCGTGGTCTTGTAGATATGTACGTTGAGACGGTCCTTCTGCAGGGAAGAGGTGATGTGGGTGGTGGCGTGCTCGCCCAGGCGGTAAAGCTCGGTCTTGCCGTCATCATCATAGAGGGCGTAATGGGTTTCTCCGTATGGATAGAGTTCGAAGATGCGCTGGGTGTTGTCTATCTGCGATACGTTGTTGTTAGGATTTACCATCGGGATGATGGCGCCTCGCTTCACGAAGACAGGCAGTTTCCAGTAGGGAGCCTCAAACTCGTTGATGATTCTTCCACCTTTATATATATGTCCGCTGAAGTAATCCACCCATTCGCCCTGAGGCAGGTAGATGCCGTTGCGGATATCGTTGCCCTCCTTATCCATCTTGGTTTCCTTGTAGATAGGAGCCACGAGGAAGGATGGACCGCACATAAACTGATACTGCGTTGCCTTGCCCAGGGTATAAGGGTTGGCATCGTCGAGGAACATTGCTCTTACCAGCGGCTTGCCGGTTACTGCCTCGTGGGCAGCTGTGTAGATGTATGGCATCAGCTCTGACTTGAGCTTCAGATACCAGCGGTTGACGGAAGTTACCGGTTCGCCCAGGATATGAGGATACTTGGCATTGCTGCCCCAGCCATCCATGTTCAGACCCATCGCGGTGAAGGCCTTCCATTCGAACTCTCGCATGTTGACGATTGGATTCTTTCCGCCGAAGATACCGTCGTTGTCGCATGTGATGTTGGAGATACCCGAAAGTCCGGCTCCGATGAAGGTAGGGATGTGGAAGCGGATGTACTCCCAGTCGCCGCCCGTCTGGTCGCCCGACCAGACGGATGCGTATCGCTGTGTACCAGCCCATCCATCGAGCGAGATGATGAACGGGCGGGCATTCCCGCCATAGTAAGGCATGATCTGAGCCACGTCAGCCACACCGTTCAATCCGAAGGAATAGCCGTCGCCTACCCAAGCCACGTCGGTCTTGAGCACTCTTACGCCAGCGGTTCCCACCTCCTTCACGATGTCGCGCTGCAGGAGCGCCTCGATACTGTCTTTCGGATGCAGGTCTGACTGGGTCCAGAGTCCGATTTCCACACCGTGCTTGCGGGCATAATCTCCGAATTCCTTCAGGTTCTGGATGTTGCCGTCCAGGGTAGTCTCCTGACCATATCCGGCTCCGTATCCATCGTTTGGCAGGAACCATCCCAGCGGCATGTCGTGCTTCACATATCGGTCGATTGCCGCACGTGCTGAGAACTGGTAGTTGTTCTTCTCGCCATTCAGTGATTCCTTGATTCCGGTCTTGTCGCTGGCACTCTCCTTATACGCCTTTCCATCCTCGAACACCATGGTTCGGCCCTTGTCGGCCTCCTTCCAGTAGTCGCGGTTGTAGGCATTGAGATGGCCCTCGTAGAAGCCGAACTTAGGGAGCAGTACAGGGTTGCCGGTGAGCTGGTAATAGCCATCGAGCAGATCGGTAGGCTTCTTGCCCACCATGAAGAAAACGTCTAAGTTCTTGGATTCGTGAGAGAGTTCTACCTTTCCGTTTTGGGTAGAACCGAAGTCGTAGAGACCTGGCTTGAAGGTGTACCACATGAAGCCGTAGCCAGCGGTTGACCAATAGAATGGGGCAGGGGAAGCCACTCCGCCATCTACCCAGTTGTTGGTGTTGACGATTTCGATTTTCTCACCCTTGTGAGAGAATCTTCCGTTCTGCACGCCGCCACCGAAGAAATACTCATCCGGCTGTTCGCGCAGGCTGAGGGTTACCTTTTCGGGTGTAAACTGTGCCGGAGCGCTTTGCTCTGCCACGGTCTTTCCGTTTTCGAGGTTGATGATCTTGAAGAGCTGGGTAGCCTTGTCGAAGATGACCTGTGCCTTGGTGGTAGAAAGGATGATGGAGTTGTCGTTCTCCTCTACCTTCACCTGTTTATGATTCAGGGCAGTGCGTGGATTATCCACCAGGATGCTCGCCTCAGGCTTTGCCTCGGGTGCTCTCATCACGCCGTCGTTACGGTCTTCGAAGATACGGAAAACACTTTCGCCATAGAAATCTACGGCGACACGTTGCTGGTTGGCGAAGACAATCTCCACCAGCGTAGGATTGATTCTGAGAATCTGGACATCTCCAGCCTTCACGGTCTGGGCTGCCTTCTGGGCATCGGGAGCGGACGGAAGCAGGGGAGATGATGCTGTGTTGGTTGTGTTGGCAACCATAGGCAAGGTTACTGCCATTGCCATCAGGTTGCCAACAGATAATTTCTTATAAATATTACTCATTGTCTTTTTGGGGTTATGGAGTTAAAGGAGATAAAGTGTTATGTAGTTAACTTCTTAAGTCCTTTAACTCCTTTAACTACAGTTTTTCGATGAATGCCTTCATCTCTGCCTCGTGTTCCTTTGCCTTGAGGAAAAGATGCCACTGGTTCTGGGCTCTTACGAGGTTGTGCTCAGGATACTTGCACTTCCAGTAGTGGTCGCCGTTGAGGTAATCCCAGAGGAAGCGGACTGCCTGCATGTATGGGAAGAGCTCGGCTGCATGAGGAAGCAGGGAAATCTCCAATGGAGAAAGGAAGGCTGATGCTGACTCCACGTAGCCGCGGGTGAACGACTCGAAGATGTCCATGCGGAAATCTATCTTCTCGAACTCCGGAGAATCCTCGGCGATGGTATTCGCTGCCGTGCGGAGGAAATCGCCGTAATCGCTCACGAAGAGTGATGGCATCACGGTATCGAGGTCGATGACGCACAATACGCGACCTTCTTCATCAAACATCATGTTGTTCACCTTGGTATCGCAGTGGCAGACATGCTTCTGCAACTTGCCCTCGCGGAAGAGGCGCTGGCAGAGACACATCTCATCCATATAACTCTCGATGTCGGCGATGAAATCCTTTACGCCTTCTGCTCGTCCGGCACGGTCTTCCTTCACTGCCTGGCGGAGCTGGTCGCGGCGCAGTTCCATATTGTGGAAATCAGGGATGGTTTCGCCGAGACGGTCGGTGATGTCGGTGAGCTGAGCCTCGAACTCTCCGAAGGTCTTTCCTGCGTAATACGAACTTTCTGGGTTTACAGCCTCCTGGGTGATGGCACGAGGAATGAAGACGGAAATGCGCCAGTACTGCTGGTCTTCGTCCTTTACATAGGTCTTGCCGTTGCTCGCCTTGACGAAGGTGAGCACTTTGCGGTTAATGTCGTCAGCACCCTGCTTTTCGAGCTGCTGGCGGATGTGGGTAGTTACTTCCTCGATATTGTGCTGCAAGAGATCTACATCGGTGAAGATAGAGTCGTTGATGCGCTGGAGAACGTAGTCTGGTGCATCATCTTCTACGGTTGTCACCTTGTAGGTGTCATTGATGAGTCCATTACCGAGGGGCTTTACCTCATTTACAGTTCCGGTGATGTCGAACTGTGAGATGATAGGTTTGAGATCTTTCATTTTAGTTTGGTTTTAAATATATTTTTTATAAAGCTTTCGCCCTGAAGGGCAAAAGCTTTGACATTATCTCAGGTCGATGACTTCTGCTCCTGGGAATTCCTTGCTGTTGAAGACGAAGGAATTGTTGGAAATGCCCTTTGCCTTGAAGCCGGAGATGTTGATGGTGCTCCAGGTAGAGCCCTGGCGCATCTTTACCTGCGATGGCACGTGGGTGTTCTTGTTGATGGTGATATACATCTCTGCCACGGTACGCTTCTGGTTGTTGGCAACGAGATGCACCTGATAGTTGCCGCCCACAGTCTTGAGGCTGCTCTTATATCCTGTCTTGTAGATGTGGATGAAGGTATAAGGATTCATCGACATCTGCTTGGCCTGGGTAGGGTTGCTCACGTTCACCTCGTTGGTCTTCTTCATATAGGTCCACTGCGTCTTGCCGTTATACCATACGATGGCTTCCGGTGTGCGCGCATTAAACTTGTTGCCCTTGATGGTGATGGTACCGCTTGCCGAACCATACTTAGGGCTAGACAGCTTGAAGTTGGCGGTAGCGCCCTTCTTGTTGCCGATGACGGCAGCGGTCTTGTCGAGCACCTGCTGGGCGGTCTGCGCCATGGTGCCCAGGCTCATCATCGCTGCGAAAGCGATAGCTAAAATCTTTTTCATATCCTTACTGTTTATTGTATTAAAACTAAACCTAAAGCTTTTGCCCTTTCAGGGCGTATTGGTTCTTCGCTCATTGACCCAGGGTGTTGCCCTGGGCTAGGAGCTTTTGCCCTTTCAGGGCGTTTCTCTTACGAGTTCCTCAATTGCATCAGCAATGTATTGAGCTGGTTCTCATCCTGCAGGAGTACCTCTCTTGGCTTACTGCCCTGAGCGGCTCCTACGATGCCTGCTGCCTCAAGCTGATCCATCAGTCTGCCAGCACGGTTGTAGCCGATGCTGAAACGGCGCTGAATCATACTGGTGCTGCCCTGCTGCGAGAGAACGATGGCGTGGGCTGCCTCCTCGAAATATGGATCCAGGTTGCGGGTATCTACGCTGCCGTTGCCTCCTACGCCGCCATCTTCGCTAGCCGGTTCTGGGAGTTCCATCGGTTCGATAGGACCAGGCTGGTTGCAGATGTATTCGTTGATGCGTTCAATCTCTGGTGTATCTACGAAGGCGCACTGTACACGCACCGGTTCGTTGCCGTTGAGATAGAGCATATCACCACGACCGATGAGCTGGTTGGCTCCCGTTCTGTCGAGGATGGTCTTGGAGTCGATGGCCGAAGTAACCTTGAAGGCGATACGTCCCGGGAAGTTCGCCTTGATGTTACCGGTGATGATGCTGGTGGTAGGACGCTGGGTAGCGATGATCATGTGGATACCCACGGCACGTGCCAGCTGGGCGATACGGGCGATAGGAAGCTCCACCTCCTTGCCAGCTGTCATGATCAAATCTCCAAACTCATCGATAATCACTACGATGTATGGCATAAATTCGTGACCATCAGTCAGTTTTAGTCTGTGGTTCACGTATTTCTGATTATACTCCTTGATGTTTCTGGCTCCCGCCTTCTTCAGCAGGTCGTAACGGCTGTCCATCAGCACGCAGAGGCTGTTCAGCGTTCTCACCACCTTGGTTACATCGGTGATGATAGGCTCCTCCTCATCCGGAACGGCAGCCATAAACTTGTTGGTGATGCGTGAATATACGCTGAATTCCACCTTCTTAGGGTCGATGAGCACCAGCTTCAGCTCGTTAGGATGCTTCTTGTAGAGCAGGGAAGTGATGATGGCGTTCAGACCAACAGACTTACCCTGACCGGTAGCACCGGCAACGAGCAGGTGAGGAATCTTCGCCAGATCCACTATGAACACCTCGTTGGTGATGGTCTTGCCCAGCGCAATAGGCAGTTCCATCTTGGTTTCCTGGAACTTCTTGGAGTTCAGGATGCTCTCCATGCTCACGATGTTTGCCTTGGCATTAGGCACCTCGATACCGATGGTTCCCTTGCCAGGGATAGGAGCGATGATACGGATACCCAGGGCAGCGAGGCTCAGGGCGATATCATCCTCCAGGTTCTTGATCTTGGAGATGCGCACACCCTCGGCAGGCTGAATCTCGTAGAGAGTGATGGTAGGGCCCACGGTGGCACGGATGGTCTTGATCTGTACGCCGAAGTTGCCCAGCACCTCGATGATTCGGTTCTTGTTGGCCTTCTGCTCCTCTTCGTCGATAGACACCTCCTGGTCGTCGTATTTCTTCAGCAGGTTGAGGGTAGGGTACTTGTATCTTGTGAACGGCTCCTTCGGATTGATAGGCGTATTGAGCACCTCGGCATTGCTTACGGTGTTGCTGGTAGCCTTCTCCTCTCCGGTAGCCACAGAGATATCCATTCCGATATGAGCCGAAGCGGCAGCGGCAGCAGCCATCTCCTGGCGCTCTCTTTCTGCGCGCTGTGCTCTGAGCTCGCGCTGCTGCTGAATCAGACTCGGAGCAGCCACGTTCTTGTCGGCATCAGCCTGCTGGCTGTCATCGCTAGCGGCAGCATCGAGGTCGATTGGCGAGGTGGTCTTCTCATCCTCATCCTTCTGCTCCTTGTTCATTCCCTGCTGCAGAGAACTACCCTCGTTCTGGTCAGCCATCTGTTTTTGGGATGTCTCCTGAGCCTGAGAAGTCTTGGAATTCTTGTCCATCTCCTCCTCATCATCATCCACGACGCCCTGGGCAGCATTGCGGTAAGCTTCATCGATGGCATTATTCTCCTCCAGCTCCTCCCTGTGGTTGGTAATCTCGAATTTCACCTTATTAGATATATAGCCGATAGGGTTGAGTGCCTTTCTCACGATGGTGATGGTCTCGGTGGTGATATAGGTGAGGAATGCGATGGCCACGAAGAGAAGGATGGCGGTGAGTCCCGGAGGACCGATGACGTTCTCCAAGGTCTGGACCACAAACATGCCGTGCTTTCCGCCCGGATTGAAGATGAGACTACCGAAGATAGGAGTGAGGAACTTGGCGAAGGTGACGGATGACCAGATCATCACCACCATCATGCAGAAGAACCACTTCCAGAGATTCACGCGATAGACATTCATCAGCTGGAACCCCACCATCACCACGAAGCAGGGAATCAGGAAGGCAGGGAAACCGAAGTTCACCGCCATCAGCCAATAGGAGAGGATGGCTCCCATGGATCCGCAGTAGTTCTGGAACAGCTGCTGGGTGTTGGTCCATTCTCCTGGCTGCATGTTCTCCAGCAAGCTCTGGTCGGCAGCGCCCGTACTGAGGAAGGAAATCATCGCCAGTATCATGACGACAGCAACCACGAGAAGAGCGAGTCCGAGGAAGAAATCGGTGATCGTATTGTTGAAAATATATTGTAAACCAATGGCTTCGCTAAATGATTTAGTTTTGCCTGATGTTTTTTTCTTTGCCATTTTTCTATTCCTTTTTAATATTTAACTGCAAAATTAGCAAAAAAGATTGAGAAACGCTCCTTTTTTTCGGGATTTTTTGCTAATTTTGCAACTTGTAATGAATAAATAGCAGTAATGAAGATAATTTTCACTAGTTTCGAAAAGAAAACTATCAATAGCCTGCCTCGAATTCTCTTTCCTGGCAATATGATAGTGATAGATAAGGCTGAAGATACAGATGCCGCTGTAGAATATCTCCTGGGACAGGATATTCTGGGTGTGGATACGGAGACACGACCAAGTTTCTCCAAGGGTATGCACTTCCAGGTATCACTGCTGCAGGTGAGTACCCGCGATACCTGCTATCTCTTCCGCCTGCATCTCACGGGTATGACACCAGCCATCATCCGATTCCTGGAGGATAAAAAGGTGCCAAAAGTGGGATTGTCTTGGCATGATGACCTCTTGCAGTTGCATCGCAGATGCGATTTCAAGCCGGGATATTTCATCGAGTTGCAGGATGTGGCTAAGAAATTCGGCATCAAGGATATGAGCTTGCAGAAAATCTACGCCAACCTCTTCCATCAGAAAATCAGCAAGGCTCAGCGACTCAGCAACTGGGAATCCCAGGAGCTCAGAGAGGCTCAGTGCAGATATGCCGCCACGGACGCATGGTGCTGCATTCATATCTACGAGGAGTTCAACCGTCTCAGCAAGGCTGACGATTACGAGCTGGTAGAGTTCTAGGTTGATGTATTCGATTTTTCGTAAATGAGAGAATTGATAGAACTTAAAAGACTATATAATATAATAATGTATAAGAACGTATATTTAAAGAAAGGAAAAGAAGAATCTCTCAAGAGATTCCATCCATGGATATTCTCCGGCGCTATCCAGCGCATGGACAATGATATAGAGGAAGGTGAAACCGTAAGGGTTTTCACTTCTGCTGGCGACTTCATCGCCATCGGTCACTATCAGATCGGTTCCATCGCCGTGAGAGTGCTCTCTTTCAGCGATGTGGATATCGACAACGAATTCTGGTGCGCCCGATTGGAGTCGGCTTACAGGATGCGTCTGGCGGTAGGTATCGCCGGAAATCCAGACAACAACACCTATCGACTGGTGCATGGCGAGGGAGATAACCTGCCGGGTCTCGTTATCGACTGCTATGGTCCTACTGCCGTGATGCAGGCTCACAGTGTGGGTATGCATGTATGCCGTATGGAGATTGCCAAGGCGCTGAAGCAGGTGATGGGCGACGAGCTGCAGAACATCTACTACAAGAGCGAGACCACCCTGCCATACAAGGCAGACCTGCGCCAGGAGAATGGCTTTATCCTGGGTGGCGATGCCGATGACGTGGCTGTGGAGAACGGATTGAAGTTCCATATCGACTGGCTGCGCGGTCAGAAGACCGGTTTCTTCGTAGATCAGCGTGAGAACCGCTCCCTGCTCGAGCATTACGCCAAGGGTAAGAGCGTGCTCAACATGTTCTGCTATACCGGCGGATTCTCTGTCTATGCCATGCGCGGAAATGCCAAGGCGGTTCACTCCGTGGACAGCAGCGCCAAGGCGATCGAGCTGACCAATGAGAACATCGCTCTCAACTTCCCTGGCGACCCACGCCACGAGGCATTCTGCGAGGATGCGTTCAAGTATCTGGATGAGCACGACCAGCAGTATGATCTCATCATCCTCGATCCTCCAGCCTTTGCCAAGCACCGTGCTGCGCTGCGCAATGCGCTGAAGGGATATACCCGCCTGAATGTAAAGGGCTTGCAGAGAATCAAGAAGGGTGGAATCCTCTTCACCTTCAGCTGCTCTCAGGTGGTTACCAAGGATAATTTCCGCAACGCTGTGTTTACTGCAGCAGCCCAGGTAGGAAGAAAGGTTCGCATCCTGCACCAGTTGCATCAGCCAGCCGATCATCCTATCAACATCTATCATCCTGAAGGCGAATACCTGAAGGGACTCGTGCTTTATGTGGAGTAAAAATACAATGAAGAAATTTTCAATCATGATATGTCTGGTTTCAGCACTTCTGCTGGGAATGGCCAGTTGTGGCGATTCACAGCAGAAGCGACTGCGACTGAGCAAACAGGAGAAGGCCCGACTCGACAGCATCGACCGGGCTTCGCTCAAGGTGGGTGTGATGCCTACGCTCGATTGCCTTCCGGTATATCTGGCTTACGAGGACAGCATCTTCCTGAAGCAGGGAGTAACGGTACATCTCTATCGCTACAATGCGCAGATGGATTGCGATACAGCCATCGCACGAAAGAGGGTAGAGGGTACGGTGACCGACCTGGTGAGAGCTGCCCGCCTGCAGAAGCAGGGTACACAGCTCTTCTATCCTGTCTCTACCAATCTGTACTGGCAGCTTATCACCAACCGCAAGGCGCGTATCTCGGAGCTGAAGCAGCTGTCAGACAAGATGATAGCCATGACCCGTCATTCTGCCACCGATTATCTCTCAACGCTTGTCATCGACAGCGTGAAGACCAAGTATGACGTATATCGCGTGCAGATCAACGACCTGAACATCCGCCTGCGCATGCTCCTCAACAATGAGATGGATGCCGCCTGGATGCCTGAGCCATACGCCACACAGGCAAGAATGGCTAAGCATGTGGCACTGGCGGATAGTAGAGACAAGAACCTCCAGTTGGGAGTGATTGCCTTCCGCAGCAAACTGAAGACGGAACCTCGAAGAAAAAATCAAATCGACAGATTCGTGAAAGCTTACGACATCGCTGTAGATAGCATCAATAAGAATGGCGTACAACACTATGCCGCTTTACTGACCAAGTATTATGGTATTGATGCCCAAACCGTTAGCAATCTGCCAAAATTAAAGTACAGTCACGCTATGGAGCCTCGCCAGCGAGATCTCAAGGTGGCAGATATTAACAATTAAACAACTACAATTATGTCAGAAGAAGTAAATTTGTCAGAAGAGTCTAATAACCCAGAAGAAGATGTTCTGGATCAGGATTTTTTGTTGGAGAAGGTAGATGAAATGCGTGATTTGATTCATCAGCAGCGTTTCGCCGAATGCAAGCCAATGCTCTTTGCTATCTTAAAAAACTGTCCGAACCATCAGCCGTATATGAACCGTCTGGGGCAAGGTTTGCTGACAACCGCTGTTGTCAATTTGAGTTTCTTCCAACGCAAGAAGATGCCTAATGAAGTGCTTGGCTTTCTCAAGCTGGAAAACAAAGCTATAAAGGAGTTTGAAATCCCGGAAATGACACCCGAGGCTAGAACGAAGTTCGTCTTCGGCGCTGTTTCTGAGCTTGACCAGCTTCTGGAAGATATCGAGATGGATATCCGTTCAGAACAGGGTATTTTCAAGGATTTGAAAAAGCAGGGCGAGGCGATAGATATCAAAGAGGTGAAGCCAACCCTCGAGAAATTCGTTTCCCGAGAGGCGATGCTTTTCCTGAACCACGACCTCTCGAAGGAGGAGCAGGACCAGGCTTCAGCCCGTCTGTATCAGGAGTGGGAAGAGTATCGCGAAAAGATTTTCGACAGATTTGTCTCTTCTGGATATTGGAATGATGAGGAACGTGCTGTTGTCAAAGACACCATCCTTTCGCCTACAGTTGATTCCTTGACCTCCCAGCTGCTGGTGAGTGCCATTACGCTCTCTGCCGCCACTGTTTTCGATATGGGTAAATTCACTTTGCTCTACGATATCTACCGCCTGGCAGATGACGATGAGGTGAAGGTGCGTGCCCTTCTGGGATGGCTGCTGGTTTCCATGAATTCCAGCTACTGCGAACAGCATCCTGACTTCCGTAGCTTTGCAGAGCAGTTGACCGAGGATTGCAAGAATGATCCAGACTTGCTTGCCGAAATCATAAAAGCCCAGAAGATGCTTGCCGTGACTGTGTTCAGCGAGCAGAAGTCTATCGACTATACCAATGATATCATGTCATCGCTGTCAAAACGTTTCCTCGGCGACCTGAAGGATAAGGTAGCCGATTTGCTGGAGGCTGATGAAGATATGAGAAATCTCTTCGAAATCGAGGATGACGAGGAAACTTCGGAAGAGGAGAGTCCTATCCGTTCTGTCGATATCAATACCGACGAGGATGGGGTCGATAATCTCAACGTGGGTGTGGATAGCCCGCTCTCTATGGATGAAATGATGGATAAGGGTATTGACATCCTCTTGCCGCAGTTTAAGATGTTACGAGACCAGACTGATTTCTTTACTCATCTGTACAATTGGTTCATGCCTTTCTATCTGAAGAATCCTCATGTAACCGAGGCTCTCGGATTCGTAGATGAGAAGAGAAAGTTCTGCAAGGCTTTCTGTTCTACTGCAAGGTCATGTCCTGCCGATGCCTATTCCCTGGCAAACCTGATCGTCTCTCATCCTAATGAGATACCGGAGAATATTGTTGACTGTTACGATGACCCTGAGGATGAGGGAGATGGCAGCGAGCCTGCAGATGAGGAAGAGATTGTTAATGAATTTTTTAAAGAGCCTGGAGAGCATCGTGCAAAGCGTATCCGTATCAACTACATCCGCAATCTCCTGCGCTTCTCCAAGTTCTATACAGCGAAGGATGAAATCTTCAATATCCTCGATGAGCTGGATGATGACAAACCAGCCTATGCCGTCTTGGCGGGTCCTCTTTTCCAGGATGAATTCTTCGATAAGTACCGCATGGCTATAGCCCGCTATTCCTTCCGCCGCGAGTTCCCTGACCTGGTTGAAGTGATGCTGGAAGGTGTACCATGCGACACGCTGGAGATGCACTTCATGATGGGATGGGTATGTATGCAGAAGGGAGACGATCATAGTCTCCGCATGGCTGTCAGTCACTTCAAGGAGATGCTGAAGATGCAGCCAGACATGAAGCAGGTATATCTGCAGCTGGGCATCTGCTATCGTAATCTCATCCAGGTGGATGAGTATCTGGAGAATTTCGACAAGCTGATGGAGTTCAAGGATTCATTCTCAGAAGAGGAACTCTTCGAGTTGAAACTGGATAAACTGAAGTTCATCGTCATGAACAACAGATTTGAAGAGGCGATGCCGCTGGCTTACGAGCTGGATTATACCCATCCGGAGAATCAGATGGCGGGAGCCTTGCTCACACAGCTGCTTATCAAGATAGGTGGCGAACATGCGGAAGAGAACTTCCTGAAGGCTCATCAGCGCCTGGATGAATATTTCGCCGAAGCGAACGAGCTTTTCGGTAGTTTCGAGAAGATGAAAAAAGAGGGTAAGGATACGAAGAATATGATGATGCAGGCGATGGATCTCTTCTTCAAGATGATGAAGAATGATAAGGCTGCCGAAGCGTACAACAACTATTCGCTTGGTCTCCTGGCATTGATAGAACATCAGCCGAAAAAGGCTATGGGACCTTTCTTCAGGGCTTATGCCTATTATGTAGAAAAGGATGAAAATGTATTCTTTGAAGCCCTTAAGGAAGACTATAAATGGTTGAAGAACTATGGATGTTCTTACACTGACTTGATGATTATCTATAATCAGGTAGTGGCTGAACACCAGAAATCGCAAGAAGAAATAAAGAAGTATGCCGATAAATCAGAATAGAAATAACAATAACAATAACAAGACACAGATAGATACCAACTACGCCCACCTGCAACCGCAGGCGGTGGAGTTGGAGAAGGTGGTTCTGGGTGCATTGATGATTGATACCGATGCTTTTTCGGTGGTATCCGAGATGCTGAAACCCGAAACCTTTTATGATCCGAGACATCAGAAAATCTACGAGGCGATTCAGACCATGAATATGGAGGAGCGCCCCGTGGATATCATGACTGTTACGGATGAACTCACCAAGATGGGCGCCATCGAGAAGATTGGTGGAGCCGGTTACCTGATGGAGATTTCCTCGCAGGTGGCTTCGGCTGCCCACATCGAGTACCATGCCCGAATTCTGGCGCAGAAATATCTGCAGCGACAGCTCATCCATTATGCCGGCGACATCGAGACCCAGGCGTATGATGAGGGTGTGGATGTGGACGAACTCATGCAGCATGCCGAGGGTGAGCTTTTCCAGCTCTCTCAGGGTAATATGAAGCAGGATTACACCCAGATTGATCCGGTGATCAAGGACGCCGTGGATATCCTGCAGCGTGCAGCCCAGAACAAGGGCGGACTCACGGGTATTCCTACCGGTTACCAGCAGATGGATGATATGACTTCAGGATGGCAGCCTTCCGACCTGGTGATCATCGCCGGACGTCCTGCCATGGGTAAGACTTCCTTCGCGCTGAGTATCGCCAAGAATGTAGCGGTGGATCACGGGGTGCCTATCGGATTCTTCTCGCTTGAAATGAACAACGTTCAGCTGGTCAACCGTCTTATCTCGAATGTCTGCGAGATTTCGGGTAAGAAGATCCTGAACGGTCAGTTGGATCCAAGCGAGTGGGAGCGACTGGACAAGAAGATCCGTTCTCTCACGGGTGCACCTATTTATATAGATGATACTCCGGGTCTCTCTGTCTTTGAGTTGAGAACCAAGGCGCGCCGACTGGTGAGAGAGAAGGGAGTGAAGCTGTTGATGATCGACTACCTTCAGCTGATGAATGCCAACGGAATGAAGTTCGGTAGCCGTCAGGAAGAGGTTTCCACCATCTCCCGTTCCCTCAAGGGACTTGCCAAGGAGTTGAATATCCCGGTACTCGCCCTCTCTCAGCTCTCGCGTAACGTAGAAAACCGTGAGGGTCTCGAAGGAAAGCGACCACAGTTGAGCGACCTCCGTGAATCCGGAGCCATCGAGCAGGATGCCGATATGGTACTCTTCGTTCATCGTCCGGAATACTATCACATCTATCAGGATGAAAAGGGAAACGATCTTCATGGTATGGCGCAGATCATTATCGCCAAGCACCGTAAGGGTGCCACCGGAGATGTACTCCTGAACTTCCGTGGCGAGTTCACCCGCTTCCAGGATCCTACCGATTCCTATACTCCAGTACAGGAGGGTGGTGAAATCATGGGTTCCAAGATGAACGGTGGGGCTGCTGATGGGATGATTGCCAGCGGTGCCATTCCACCTCCGCCGATGACAGGACCTGACGGTCCGTTACCTTTCTAGTTGAAAAGAGAATAATTTCGTACCAGAACGTTCTTTTTCAGAATAATCTGGCATAAAAACGGCACATTTCTCTAGATTTTGGGTAAAAAACAGGTGAAAAATGGCAATTTGATAGATTTTCTATTAAAAAAGTTATAAATTGTTTGCGTATATCAGAGAAAATGATTACCTTTGCCAACGATAAATATATAACGTATAAAAATAGAAAAATATGAGAGCATTAGCGTTGAATATTACAAGCATTATTATTATTCGACTTCGACTGCAGCATGTAGGCGGAAGTGATAAGGTGTGCGTATAGTTCAGCGGTTTGGATATATAGAGCCTTTCTACACTTCCGTATATGGGAGTGAGAAAGGCTTTTTTAATTCCCAGCTCTTTACGCCCTTGCCAAAAGTAAGGGCGCAATGTTGCCCCTATAAGGGCAAAAGCTTTAATTAATAAGAGAAATAAAAATATTTAAGAGATATGAGTGACAGATTATTTATTTTCGACACAACCCTTCGTGATGGCGAACAGGTTCCAGGATGCCAGTTGAATACCGTAGAGAAGATTCAGGTAGCTAAGGCGCTGGAGCAGTTGGGCGTTGATGTCATTGAGGCTGGATTCCCTATTTCAAGCCCGGGTGACTTCAATTCCGTAGTAGAGATTTCCAAGGCTGTAACATGGCCTACCATCTGTGCGCTGACCCGTGCGGTGGAAAAGGATATCGACTGTGCTGCCGAGGCGTTGCAGTATGCTAAGCATAAGAGAATTCATACGGGTATCGGTACCAGCGACAGCCATATCAAATATAAGTTCAATTCCAACCGCGAGGAGATCATCGAGCGTGCCGTGGCTGCTGTCAAGTATGCCAAGAAGTATGTTGAGGATGTGGAGTTCTACGCTGAGGATGCTGGCCGTACCGACAATGAGTATCTGGCTCGCGTGGTAGAAGCTGTCATCAAGGCAGGTGCTACCGTAGTTAACATTCCTGACACCACCGGCTATTGCTTGCCAGATGAGTATGGTGCCAAGATCAAGTATCTGATGGATCACGTTGACGGCATCGAGAATGCATGCATCTCTACCCACTGTCACAACGATCTCGGTATGGCTACAGCCAATACCCTGCAGGGTGTATTGAATGGTGCCCGCCAGGTGGAGGTGACCATGAATGGTATCGGCGAGCGTGCGGGTAATACTTCGCTCGAGGAAATCGCCATGATTCTGAAGTGTCACAAGCACCTCAACATTGATACCAACATCAATACCACCAAGATTGTGCCTATGTCTCGCATGGTGAGCAGCCTGATGAACATGCCTGTTCAGCCTAACAAGGCGATTGTGGGTCGCAATGCCTTCGCTCATTCTTCTGGTATCCACCAGGATGGCGTGCTGAAGAATGTTCAGACATACGAAATCATCGACCCTAAGGATGTGGGATTGGATGATAACGCTATCGTATTGACAGCCCGCTCGGGTCGTGCTGCCTTGAAGTATCGCCTCCACGTTAACGGCGTGAATGTAGATGACGAGGAGAAGCTCGACAAGATCTACAAGAAGTTCCTCCAGTTGGCTGATAAGAAGAAGGAAGTTACCGACGAGGATGTATTGATGCTCGCTGGTGCTGATTCTGCCGATAAGCATGGTGTTCAGCTCGACTGGTTGCAGGTAACTACCGGCAAGGGCGTGAAGAGCGTGGCAAGTATCGGCTTGAACATCGCTGGTCAGAAGTTCGAGGCTGCATCATCTGGCAATGGTCCTGTAGATG
>ENA-OYWS01000524-OYWS01000524.1-human-gut-metagenome-genome-assembly--contig:-NODE-524-length-17932-cov-4.066454_pt1 | contig 17932 bp, 18 predicted proteins | sample MGYA00244813_ERZ653402 | MGnify/ENA primary metagenome ERZ653402 (study PRJEB26926, sample SAMN06165021) | human gut metagenome | biome: ENVO:00009003; feature: ENVO:2100002; material: ENVO:00002003...
TACGAGATCATGCCTAGTCTCGTGGGCTCGGAGATGTGTATAAGAGACAGCAGCGTTCTTTCAGCTTCTGCTCGATCTCAAAGCAGCGGGGCGCGGCAATATCCTCCAAGTTGATTCCGCCAAAGGAACCGCTGATATTATACACCGTCTCTACAAATTCGTCCACGTCCTTGGTGCGCACACACAGGGGGAAGGCGTCTACGCCGCCGAATTCCTTAAACAGCACGCATTTGCCCTCCATAACGGGCATACCGGCCTCCGGGCCAATGTCGCCCAGACCCAGTACCGCAGAGCCGTCGGTGATCACCGCCACCATATTCCAGCGGCGGGTCAGCTCCCAGCTTTTGTTGTAATCTGCCTGAATCGCCAGGCAGGGCTCGGCCACACCGGGGGTGTAGGCCAGGGACAGGGCGTCCTTGTTGTCCACCTTGGCCCGTGCCACTACTTCAACTTTGCCTTTCCACTCACCGTGGAGTCTTAATGATTCTTTTCTGTAATCCATAGTTACCTCGCTTATTCCCAGGGGAACTTGTACTGGGTCAGGCCCAGTTCGTCCCGAACTTCCAAAATTTCTTTCTGCACAGAGTCGTTGATGGGCACGCCGCTGTCCTTGCGCTGCTGCCAGATCTCCCACTCTTTTTCACCGGCGGTGAAAATGCGGTCGGCGCCAGGCGCTTTTTGAGAGGCACGCACACTGCGGAGGATTTCGCCGGCTTTTTTGCGGGTCAGCTCCTGACCCAGGAAGTGATCGGTGTCAATGGCAATGAAGAAGTGGCCCAGGTGATAGGGGCGAATGTTGCCGTTCTCGTCCTTGCCGTCCAGATCTTTGCCGTAGGCACCGTCTTGCAGCACGGCGGAGAGCAGCTCGATCACCATGGCGTAGCCGTAGCCTTTGTAGCCGCCCAGGGCTTCGCCAATGCCGCCCAGGGTGGTCAGTGCCGCGTCGCCGCTGCGAATCTTCTTCAGCGCCTCGCCGCTGTCGCCGGAGATGGGCTGGCCGTCCCGACCGATTACCGTGCCCGGATGCACGTCCTCGCCAATGCGGGCGTAATATTCGATCTTGCCGTTCTGGGTGATGGAGGTGGCGCAGTCGATGAGAAAGTCAAAGTCCTCATCGGTTGGAATGCCTACGGTCAGCGGATTGGTGCCGAACATACCCTCCACACCAAAGGTGGGCGCCACGGAGGGGCGGGCGTTGGTGCCGGTGATGCCGATGCAGCCGGCCTTGGTGGCCATGGTGGCGTAATAACCGGCAATACCGTAGTGGCAGCTGTTGCGCACGGCCACCATGCCCATACCGTATTCCTTGGCCTTATCAATGGCCATCTGCATGGCCCGATGGCCGATCACCTGACCCATGCCGTTGTGGCCGTCTACCACGGCGGTGGTGGGGGTTTCCTTTAAGATCTCAAACTGGGTCACCGGATTTTGGATCCCGGCTTTGATCCGATCCAGGTAAATGGGCTTAAACCGGTTGCAGCCGTGGCTTTCAATCCCGCGGCGGTCGGACTCCAGCAAAACATCCGTGCAGATCTTAGCGTCCTCTGCGGGAATGCCGTAGCCGATGAAAGCGTCTGTCACAAAATTGGTGATCAGATCCCAGGGTACAATGACTTTTGACATAATGGGTTCTCCTTGTTGTGAAATAGAATTTGGGTGCGGTTTTGCCGCAAAATAAAAAGAGGAACAAAGCACCCGTTGCCGCGCGCTTTGTCCCCCCTGATTAACTTATGTATAAATCGGTATGTTTAGCGTTCCCAGTTTCTGGAGCGCTCTACCGCCCGCTTCCAGTCGGTGTACTTCCGGTTGCGTAGCCCCTCTTCCATGGAGGGTACAAAAATCTTGTCTACTTGGCGGTTGGCCTCGATCTCCGCCGTGTCTTTCCACACGCCGGTAGCCAGCCCGGCACAGTAGGCAGCGCCCAGGGCTGTGGTCTCCACATTCTTGGGTCGATTCACATTTACGCCGGTCATATCCGCCTGCATCTGCATCATAATATCGCTGACGGAAGCGCCACCGTCCACCCGAAGGTCCTTGAGGATAATGTCGGAATCCTTCATCATGGCTTCCAGCAGGTCAGTCATTTGGTAGGTAATGCTTTCCAGTACCGCGCGGCATACATGGAATTTGTTGATTCCACGGGACAGACCGATCATGACCCCGCGGGCATACATATCCCAGTAGGGAGCGCCCAGCCCGGTAAAGGCCGGCACAAAGTACAGTCCGCCGGAATCCGGCACCATGGCGGCGAATTTGTCACACTGGGGCGCGTTCTCAATCAACCCCAGCTCATCGCGCAGCCACTTGATCACACTGCCGGCGTTAAAGGCGGAGCCTTCCAGCGCATAGGTGATCTTGCCGTCCAGTCCCCAGGCAATGCCGGAGAGCAGGTTGGAGCGAGAGTCTACCCGCTTTTCGCCGGTGTTCATCAGCAAAAAGCAGCCGGTGCCGTATGTATTCTTGGCCTGGCCGGACTCAAAGCAGCCCTGGCCGAAGAGTGCACCCGGCTGGTCGCCGATGGCGCCTGCAATGGGCACACCGGCAATGTCCTCAATGCCGGTGATCTTGGCCACTTCGCCGTAAATGCAGCTAGACGGCTTTACCTCCGGCAGCATGGACATGGGAATGCCCAGCTTTTCACATAAAAACGGATCCCAACACAGCTTGTCAATGTCAAAGAGCATGGTGCGGCAGGCATTGGAGTAATCAGTCACATGCACTTTGCCGTTGGTCAGGTTCCAGATCAGCCAGCTGTCAATGGTGCCGAACAGCAGCTCGCCCCGCTCTGCCTGCTCCCGGGCGCCCTCCACATGGTCCAGGATCCATTTGATCTTGGTGCCGCTGAAATAGGCGTCGATCAGCAGACCGGTGGTGCTCTTTACATAATCGTTCAGTCCCTGCGCCTTCAATTCCTCGCACAGGTCCGCCGTGCGGCGGCACTGCCACACGATGGCGTTATAAATGGGACGACCGGTCTCCTTCTCCCACACCACGGTGGTCTCTCTCTGATTGGTAATGCCGATGGCGGCGATCTCCTTGGGATCCACCGCTTCCTTGCGCAGCACGGTCAGTATGGCGCTGATCTGGCTAAACAGAATTTCCATCGGGTCGTGCTCTACCCAGCCGTTCTCCGGATAGTGCTGGGTGAATTCATTTTGCGCCTTGGCGACGATCTCACCCTTTTTGTTGAAAATGATGGCTCTGGAACTTGTGGTTCCCTGGTCCAGGGCCAAGATATACTTCTTTGCCATAAAGATTCCCCTCTCCATGTCGGTAAGACCGTGCATCGCCGGCGCTTTTTCCCCTAAAAAAGCGGAAAGGCAGATGCACGATCATCTGCCTTTCTATTTTACTTGAATTTAAGTGAATTGTCAATTCAAACAGGGCAACTTTGATAAAAAAGCTACACTTTTTGCCGCGATTTTTGACAGGAATTGACAAATGGTGAAAAATGCAAATCAGATGTGATCCTCAATGTAGTTGACAATGTCGCCCACAGTCTCGATCTTCTCAATGATCTCGTCCGGTACTTCAACCTTGAACGTATCTTCCACACTCATCACGATGTCAATGGCGTCCAGACTGTCGGCCCCCAGGTCGTCTACCAGCAGGCTCTCCATGGTGATGTCCTCCGGGTTGCACTCCAGTTGCTCCACCAAAATGTCCTTCATTTTATCCAGTACCATAACTGCTCATCTCCAAAAAACTGTTGTTAATACAAGTCTTATATGCTATCATATTATATAATTCCTATAAAAAAGTCAATGCTTTCGGCAATATTTTTTTGGGCCGGGAGCGGAAAGGGCAAAATCATGACGCACTATGCACTGATCGGTCACCCGCTGGGTCATTCTCTCTCTCCCCAAATTCACCGGGCGCTGCTGGCTGCCGCCCACTTGGAGGGGGACTACCGGTTGTTGGATATTGCACCGGAGGATCTGGCGAATCGGCTGCCGGAACTGCAAACGCTGCGTGGATTTAATGTTACCATTCCCCACAAGCAAGCGGTGCTGTCGGCTATGGCAGAACTGGACGAAAAAGCGGCGCTCTTTGGGGCGGTGAATACGGTGGCAGTGCGGGGCGGCAAATTCTACGGCTACAATACGGACTGCTACGGCTTTTTGCGCTCCTTGTCCGCAGCGGGCATTCCGCTGGCCGGACGCGTGCTGATACTGGGCACCGGCGGCGTGGCTCGTATGTTTGCCTTTGAGGCGGTGCTGGCAGGTGCGGCGGTGACCCTGGCTGCCCGCACACCGTCGAAAGGTTGTGCCTTGGCGGCGGAAATTGCCGAAAAATGCGGCCGCGCGGTGACGGTGACGGATTTTAACAGCGTGACCGGTGACTGGGATTTGATCGTCAACGGCACCCCGGTGGGTATGTTCCCCAAGGTGGACGCTTGCCCGCTGGAGCCGGGTGTGCTGGCCCACACGGCTGCGGTATTTGACGCCATTTATAATCCAATGGAAACCCGGCTGCTGCGCCTGGCTCGGCAAAACGGCGCCAAGGTGGTAAACGGTCTGCCCATGCTGGTGTGGCAGGCAGCGGTAGCCCAGGAAATTTGGAATGATGTGACCTACACTCCTGCCCAAGTGCAGCGGGTGATCGAGCAAATGGAGGAACTGCTGTAATGAATATTGTGCTTTGCGGCTTTATGGGCAGCGGCAAGACTGTGGTGGGCAAAGAGCTAGCCAAAATTATGGGTCGCCGGTTTGTGGATACGGATCAGCTGGTGGAGGCGCGCAGCGGCGTGTCTATTCCGGCTATTTTTCAGGTGCACGGGGAAGACTATTTTCGAGAGCTGGAGCGTGCAGCCTGCGCAGAGGCGGCAGAGATTCCCAACTGCGTGATCTCCACCGGCGGCGGGGCACTGACCTTTGACGAGAATGTACGGATCCTGCGCACCACCGGCAAGATCGTGCTGCTGGACGCGTCTTTTGATGTGATCTGTCAGCGGGTGGGCAACGGCGCCAACCGCCCTTTATTTCAGGATCCGGTGCAGGCCAAGGCGCTGTATGACGCCCGCCAGGCCAAGTATCGTGCAGCGGCCGATTATGCGGTGGACGGCGATGCCTCTGCCCGCAAAACAGCGCTGACCATTGCCGATCTGTTTCGCTAAAGGGTGTATTTTGTACCAAATTCGCACTTTAAGTTGAAAAATGCGGCGGCGTGTGTTATAATGCCTTAGTTATATCCGGTGTTTGGCTGCGTTAGGCAGCGCAAAATTATTGCCGCCCTGCGCGGATCGAGGTGTATCTATGCCGAAGGTAAAAAAATTAAAGCGCGCACTTGCGCACGATACACGGGTGTTCCAAAAGTATCGGAACCTGCTAATGGAGCTGACCCGTAAGAATATTAAGTTAAAGTACCGGGACTCCTGGATCGGTATTTTGTGGAGCTTTTTGCAGCCGCTGCTGAACATGATCGTGCTTTCCGTGGTGTTCAGCGGAATCTTTGGCCGCAGCAACAAGGGCGTGATCTGCTACCCGGTATTCCTGTTTACCGGCCGGTTGATGTTTGATTTCTTTACATCTTCCACCAAACAGGCTATGACCTCCTTCCGCCGCAATGCGGGGATCATCAAGAAGGTCTATGTGCCCAAGTATATGTACCCGCTTAGCTCCATTCTCTCTTGCTATGTAACCTTTGCCATCTCGCTGCTTTGCCTGGTGAGCGTGTGGATCTTCTTTAAGCTTACCGGAATCAGCAACGGCCACGCCCTGCACCTAAACGGCTACGCGGTGCTGTTCTTTGTGCCCATGTTTATTTTGCTGGTGTTCTGCACCGGCGTGGGTATGATCCTGTCCGTGCTGTCCGTTTACTTCCGGGATGTGGAGTATATTTGGGATGTGCTGTGTCACCTGCTGTTTTATATGGTGCCCATCATTTATCCTCTGCACCGCATTACCTCCGACTGGATCGTGGTGCTTATTAAGATCAACCCACTTTATTCGATGATCGAGCTGTTCCGCCAGTGTATTCTGTACGGCCAAATGATGACCTGGAATTTGCTGCTGTATGCCTCGGTGGTGTCGCTGGTCACCCTGGCTGTCGGGCTGTTCGTCTTTAATAAGTGTAGCGACAAGCTGATCTTCCACCTGTAAAGGGAATGAATAAACCCCATTGCCAACCCATGGCAATGGGGCTTTTTTTGTTATTTTGCAGTTACGCCGTAGTGCTTCCGTATGTCGGCGGTGAATTTTTTGGCGTGGTCCAGCGCCTCTTGGGAATAGACCAGGTAATCGTATTCTGTAACCTGCTGAAAGGTCAGCGGCGTGGTTGGCAGTGGGCGGGTTTGTGTGCGATCCAGGCAAAAGCTGTACAGCGTGGCGTCCGTGGCGTTGGTGGTGGCCTGGTATTCTCGGCAGGGTAGGGTACGCTGGTACAGGTCCATGTATTCCATAGGACGTACAAACAGCAGGTATTTGTGTCCTACAGCCAACGGCAGAGCGGTGCCGGTGTCGCAGTGCAGCTTGCCGTCGCTCATTTTTTCCATGGACATGAGCAGATACAGCACCACCGTGTTGCCTGCCTGCTCCCGATCGGTGGTCTTTAGCACCTTGGCGGTGTAGCGCAGATTGTTGTAGGTGGGCTGCATACCGGTGATTTCCACTTGCAGGGGGATCCGGTCTTGCAGCTGCTCCACCGCTGTGCTTATGTCTAACATTTCAGCTGCCGTGTTGCGCTCCTCTTGGTAATCCACAGGCAGATCGCAGATGGCAGCCGCCACCTTTTCCGGGTCCTCTAAGTCGTGGGAGCGGGTGGCCCGCAGCACAATGCCGAATACGACGGCGCACACCAGCAGGATTAGGCAGCCCAGCGCCAGTCCCTGCTGCATGGTCAGTTGTTTTTTACGCAAGGTGCCCCGCCTCCATTCGCAGTATTTTGGTGCACAGGTGCTCCAGACTGGCTCGGTCGTGGCTGGCGATCACAAAGGTGGTGCCTGCCTTCCGGTTCATACGAAGAATTTCTTCTTCCAGCACCTGTACGCTGTCATCGTCCAGCGCGTTTGTGGGTTCGTCCAGCAGCACTAATTCCGGTTGGTTCATCAGCGCCTGGATCAGGCTGACCTTTTGGCACATACCCAGGGAGTATTTTTTCATGGGGCGCCGGTCCGCCGGGTCCAGCCCAAAGCGGGTGAGCCAGCCGTCCAGTTCGCCGTCACCGATTTTGTGATCGGACAGGTCGTTGAGCATTTGCAGATTTTGGCGGCCGCTTAGGTATTCGTAGAGAAATACATTCTCGATCACCAGCCCTACATGGGGCGCATACACCCCGTTGCCCACCCGGGTGCCGCCTACGGTGGCTGTGCCGGTGGTGGGGGTCATCAGCCCGGCAATGGCCCGCAGCAGCATGGTCTTGCCACAGCCGTTTTGCCCGGCCAGGCCGTAAATGCCGCCGCTTTCCAGCGTCAGGTCTATGTGGTCCAGTACGGTCTTGCCACGCAGAGTCTTGGTATAGTCTTGCAATATGATTTTTGGCATAGTCCACCTCACAAAATATCTTTTTTCTTTAGCACCCGCCCCCAAAGCAGCACCCACACCGCCAGCAGTGCGCTGCCTGCGGCGTAGTAGCCCCACAGGGGATAGGCAAAGAGCGTTTCGTCCGTGGGAAATGCACTGCACAGGCACCAAAGCACCGGATTGTATTGGCGCAGCGGTACCGGCAGCAAAAACAGCGCCATCACCGCCAGCAAAAAGGCGGCGGCACCCAGCAGTACGCCTGCTTTTTCGCCCCGGGTCACGCACAGACCGGCGCACAACACCGCAAAGCCAAAGAGCACCAGCGTGTCGCTAAACAGGCTGATCCCTATTAGTCGAACTGCGGCACCGGCAGGCAGGTCGTGGACGGCCACCGTGGCACACAGCGCCTGGGCACCGCAATACAGCAGGTTGTACAGCAGAGTTACTGTCAGCAGTCGCCCCATTTCTGCTCGGTAAAAGCGCAGATAACGCCCCCGGCGGGTGGCGATGAATACCCCTTTTACTTGGTATTCCCGACTGAACAGCCCGCCCAGCAGGGGCACACCGATGAGCAGGTGCAGCAGACTGCGCAGCACTTGGGGATCGGTGCTGTTCTCCGTCAGCATCAGCTCCGTTCCCTCCCGGGCGGTCAGATAGGCCGCAGTCCAGGTATCCGCTGGGGTCTGGTGCAGCTGGAACAGACTGTGCAGTCCGCCCAGCAACAACCCCAGTGCACAGATGACCAGCGGGTATCGGTTGTAGGCAAGGGTGCGCTTCATAAGCAGTTCCTCATTTTCTTTGGTACGATCAGCGCCGGTAGGAATGCCAGCGCCAGGTAAAAGGCCATACAGATGGCAAAACCGCCAGGGGTCGGGACGGTGGGGTTCATCCCGTATAGATAGCTGAGAATATTCAGCGGCCAATCCGGCGTTAAGATCAGCAGATATTCAATGCCCTGTACCACCAAAAACATGATGGTATAGGTAAAAATGCGGTTGCGAACGAAAAAGGAAAATTGCCAGGCTGCCACCGCAAACAACCCGGCGACCAGGGCGGACAGCAGCATATAAAGCAGATAGTACAGATAAGGCGAGTACAGATACAGATGCTGGAAAAAGAAGTGCGGATCACTGACATTATACCAGTATGTATAGTCTTGAAACAGATCCCAGCCGTAGCGCTGGGTGCCGTTTAAGGGAAAGGCGATCAGGCACAGCCCCATATTCAGCGCCTGGGTGGCAAATATAGGTAAAAAGCCGCCGCAAAAGACGGCGACCAGTTTGGAGCGATAGTAACGGCCAATGCCCATTTTGCCCAGCAGCGGCGCCAGTAGGTGATTGTTGCGCTCATACAGAGAACTGTCTGAAAAAGAAATGCAGGCCAAAATCGGGAACAGATACATAAAGTACGGTGTGGTAAAACTTAATCCGTGAGTAGAATACGCACTGTACGGCGTGGGCTGGGCAATGGCATCCAGGTGAATGTTGCGTAGGCACATGGCCACAAAGTAGCCCACAGCATACAACACCCCAAAGGCCATAGCGACCCAAAAGCCCGGTGACCGCACCAGCAGCCGCATTTGACAGCGCAAGCATTTTTTCATGGGATCCGTCCTTTCTGACGGCAACCGTGCAGCAGTTGCCCACTGCACGGTTGCTCTGTGTTTATGAGATTTTGTCGCCGGAGATGGCGTAGGACAAGCCCTTTGTTTGTGCAGAGGCTTGTGATCCGTAGAACCGAATCGTATCCCCTTTGCTTGTGGATACACCAGATTTGTAATTGATATTGTGTGTGGAATTACTTGATGTTACAAGAATCAGTTTTTTGTCAGACAAGACCTTGGATTTGGTTGTGTCCTTTACCCAAATGTAGCAAAAATAGTTAGTTTTTTGTCCACTGCTTCTTTGTGCAATAATACCGCTGGCTTTGTCGCTTGGGAATTCTTTTTTTACATCACCAATTGTTGATGTGGCACTGTTGGCCTTAATGGTGGCAATGCCGTATTTGGAACTGGCCATTGCGGTGATAGAGCCAACGGAAATGATGGTGACTAAGAACACACAGAGAAAGCTGATGAGTCTTTGTCGTTTAGAACTTTTCATTTTAGACCTCCTAAGTTAAAAAACAAGGTTGGTGGTTGAATAGAAAAGCGCTTTCCTATACTTATGTGTGTGAATTAGACAAAAAGTGACAAAAAATTTCAGAATTATAGATTATTTATCATTTTTAGCAGCTTTTTCTTTAATCGTTGGTGTTGTTTGCGCACGGTTGCTTCCGGCAGTTTTTGTCGCTTGGCAATGTCTTTTAATTTTATATGCCGCTTATAGTGTAATATGTATAAGGTGCGTTCTTTGTCGGTTAACGCTGAGAGAATGGCAACCGCATTTTGCTCGATCTCATCATCGGTGACCATCAAGTCTAACAAATCCGGATTGCAGGGAATGTTGCCAATGACCTGTTCCATTTCTTCCGTAGAAGTGAAGGTGTATTCTCTTTTTTTGTTGTTGTGCACAGACCAACTTTTTGCCTTGGTTGATAGCGACTTTATAGAGCCAAGCCGTTGGGTTTTGAATTTTCTTCCCCTGTAACAGGTCGTTGTAAAGGGCAAAATATGCTTCTTGCACACAATCCTCGGCATCATCTATGGAAAAGCCAAAGTAGCGCATACATACCCCAAGGACCTTTTGCCGGTGCATATTGCATGCATCTATTATGTTGAAAATTTGTTCTTTTTCCATACGATTTCCACTGTGTAATAAAAAGTCCTTCTATTATATAGTGTGGCAAAATGGGAAAATACGCCAAAATAGCGGCAAAAATTTACAAAATCCGATGAAAAGGTATAAAAATAGACGGCAGAGTGCTGCCGTCTGATGATGGGGTTACAACTGATTTTCTTCTTGATAGGCTTTGCTTTGCTCCACATGGGCCACATCCGGAATGGGGGTGTGCATTTCTGTTTTGCCGTCCGGCTGGACGGTGGGGTTGGTGATATTTTCGCAGTAGCGGGCAGTGACCTCGCCGGTGGTCAGGGCGTACTTCTCGCGATAATCCCGGTAACGGCCAGGTGCGTGGCGCACCGGCGCGTCCCAGTTATTCAGGCTGTTTTCCGTTTGGGGAAAGTGGCGGTTATTCTGCATGATTGCACAGCTGTGCCGCCACGGCCTTTAAGTCCTCCAGGGAATTGATCTTGGCGCCGGATTGAATGATATTCTCTTTTACGCTCTCCGGCAGGGCGTTAAAGTATTGGTTCATCTCCGGCGTTAAATGAAATAAATCGGGCATACTGAAAACCTCCTTCGGTTTTAGTATGCCCGTTTTTTGCGCTCATTGGTTGTTTGATTTTTCCAATTTTTGTGGCTTTTCGTAAGCGGCCAGCAGCGCACCCAGCAGCACCACCAGGGCGCAGAGTATGTCTTTGGTGCCGGGGACCTGGTGCAAAAGCAGGTAAGAGAACGGCAGCGACCAGGCGGCGTAAGTAATGTTCAGGGGCATGGCCTTGCCGGTGCCCAGCTTGCCCAGCGCCTTGTAGTAGCACAGATAAGAGGCGGTGCCGCACAGGGCGGATAGGGCGATGATCCACAGTGCCCGCGTGCCAAACAGCCCGGCGGTAAAGCCCCAGCCCTTGCAGGCCGGCAGCAAAACAATGGCATAGGTCAGCGCCGACACCGGCTGGCGGATTTGCAGCGCCTGGGCGTTGGTGACGGTGCTGCTTTGCAGTCCGTAGGTGCAGATGACTCCCTCTGCTGCCCAGCCGATGCAGCACAGCAGCGCGCAGCCAAAGCCCAGTAGATGTCCCTTTGGCAGCGCCGCGCCGGGGGTATAGCCCAGAGCGATCACCCCGCCAATACTCAGTGCCAGACCGATCAGGCCAGTAGGGCGCAATTTTTCCTTTAAGAAAAAGTGTGCCAGCACCGTGCCCAGTGCCGGGTACAGTGCGGAGATAATGGCGGTGTACGCCGGGCCGATGGCGTTGATGGCCAGCACATAGCCGGTCATACCCACCGGGCCGCCCAGCAGTGCGCCCAGCGCCACAAAGCGGCCGCCCCGGGTGCGTATCGCTTGCCATACTGCCTTGTATTGGCGGCGCAGCCCGGTATAGCCCAGCATCCACAGGGAAGAGCACAGGTCGTGCAAAAAGGTGCTGGCAAAGGGTGCCAGTATTGCTGCTCTGGGGTCGCCGGTAAACACCGGCAGCGCCAGAGCCATGCCCAGTATGACCGTGTCCAGCGCCCAAAGGGCGCCGCCTGCCAGTCCGGTTAACATAGGCTCCTCCTTAGTCCAGTAATTCTGCCAAAATGGTGTTGGATACCAGCATACCGCGGGGGGTTAGGGAAATGCGACCGTTGGCGCGGCGCATAAATCCCCCGGCAATGTACGGCGCCGGATCGTGGGTGAGCCAGTCCTCCGGTATGCCCCGGTTCAGTCGCAAGCCTAAGAGAATTTGCTCCTCTCGGTCGCCGCCGGGGCCTTCGTCCTGCCAGATCCAGTCCCGGTCAAAGTAAAAGCGCCTACCGTTCCACAGGGAGTGGGCGCTGGGCCCCAACCCCAAGTACGGCTCCAGCAGCCAGTATTTCAAGTTGTGGCGGCTCTCGTACCCCGGGCGGGCAAAGTTGCTGATCTCGTACTGGGCAAAGCCCAGTTGTTCCAGCCGCTCCACCGTTTGCAGGTACATTTGGCACACGGTGTCCTCCTCCGGCAGCGCCAGCTTGGCTTGCAGGCGGTCAAAGGGGGTGCCCGGTTCGATCTTCAGCAGATAGGCGCTGATGTGGGTCACCTGCATACGCGCAATAAAGGCAAAGGTTTCCTCCAAACTGTCCGGGGTCTGTTTGGGGGTGCCCAGCATCACATCCAGGCTAATATTGGTAATGCCTGCCGCCTTGGCTGCCGCTATGGTGCGGGCCACTTCCCCGCTGCCGGCACGGCGCCCCAGGGCGAACCGTTCCCGATCCACGGCGCTTTGCATACCGATGCTCACCCGGTTGATCCCCGCCGCTGCGTACTGCTCCATATCCCCGGTCAGGTCCTTGGAGGGGTTGCACTCTACGGTGATCTCCGCCGCCGGGTCAATGGCAAAGTGATCCCGCACCGCCTGCAAAATGCCGGTGAGCACCTGTGGCTCCAGGATGGAGGGGGTGCCGCCGCCAAAGTACACCGTGTCAAAACTGCCGGTATAGTCTTGCATTTGCCCTCCCAGCTTCTCGGCAAAAGCGTCGGCGGCTGTCGGGGTGTACTTGGTGCTGTAAAAATCGCAGTACGGGCACTTGGAAAAACAAAAAGGAATATGAATATAAAGACCTGCGGCCATACTTCACACTCCTTTTTGCGTTCATTTTTGATTTATTTTCTGCGGCTTTCCGCTTTCAGTCGCAGGGATTTGTCCAAGATCATCTTGCGCAGACGAATGCTCTTGGGGGTCACTTCCAGCAGCTCATCATCTGCCAGGAATTCCATGCTCTGTTCCAGAGACAGAGTGGTGGGGGGCACCAGCTTCAGCGCCTCGTCGGAGCCGCTGGCTCGGGTGTTGGTTACATGCTTCTTCTTGCACACATTGCACACAATGTCCTCGTCCTTGGCGCATTCGCCCACGATCATACCCTCGTACACCTCTACACCGGGACCAACGAACAGCCGCCCCCGGTCCTGAGTGTTCCACAGACCGTAGCCGCTGGTGGTGCCGGTCTCGTGCACCACGATGGAGCCGTGGGTGCGGGTAGCGATCTCACCCTTGTAGGGCTCATATCCGCCAAACAGCTGGTTCATAATGCCGTTGCCGTTGGTGTCCGTCAAGAACTCGCTGCGGTAGCCGATCAGCCCGCGGGCGGGAATTTTGATCTCCAGGTGGGTCATGCCGGTGGAGCGGGTGTCCATGTTCTCAATCTCGCCTTTGCGGGAGCACAGTTTCTCCATCACGGCGCCTACATAGGCCTCCGGCACTTCAATGATGGCCAGTTCCATAGGCTCCAGGGTCTTGCCGGTCTGGGGATCCTTTTTCAGAATGACCTGGGGACGGCTGACGGCGAATTCATAGTTCTCTCGCCGCATGGTCTCAATGAGAATGGACAGGTGCAGCTCACCTCGGCCGGATACCTTAAAGGTGTCCATACTGTCCGTTTCTTCCACCCGCATGGACACGTTGGTCTCCACTTCCTTAAACAGGCGGTCCCGCAGGTTGCGGGAGGTGACATACTTGCCCTCACGCCCGGCAAAGGGAGAATCGTTGACCATAAAGTTCATGCTGATGGTGGGCTCATCAATCTTTACAAAGGGCAGCGGCTCCACGCACTCCGGGGCGCACAAGGTCTCGCCGATGTTCAGGTCCGCAATACCGGCCACGCAAATCAGGTCGCCCATGACCGCTTCCTCTACCGGCACCCGCTTCAGCCCCTCAAATTGGTACAGTTTGGTAACCCGGATGTTTTCCCGGGTATCATCCCGGCGGCACAGCACATAGGGTGCGTTGACTTTTACGCTGCCTCGCTCCACACGGCCCACGCCGATACGGCCCACATAGTCATCATATTCCAAAGAGGAGAACAGTACCTGGGTGGGACCCTCCGGGTCGCCCTGGGGAGATGGAATGTACTTTAAGATGGCGTCCAGCAGCGGGCGCATATCGCCGCTGCGCACATCCGGCTCTGTGCCGGCGTAGCCGTCCTTGGCAGAGGCGTAGATCACCGGGAAGTCGATTTGGTCATCGTCTGCGCCCAGCTCAATAAACAGGTCCAGTACCTCGTCTACCACCTCGGCAGGGCGGGCGCCGTCCCGGTCAATCTTGTTGACCACCACCAACGGCGTCTTGTGCAGACCCAGCGCCTTTTTCAGCACAAAGCGGGTCTGGGGCATACAGCCCTCAAAAGCGTCTACCAGCAGCAGAACGCCGTCTACCATGGTAAGAATACGCTCTACCTCGCCGCCAAAGTCCGCATGGCCGGGCGTGTCTACAATGTTGATCTTGGTGTTGTTATAGTGAATGGAGGTGTTCTTGGACATAATGGTAATGCCCCGCTCACGCTCCAGGTCGTTGCTGTCCATGACCCGCTCTTCTACCACTTCATTTTGGCGGAAGGTGCCGCTTTGGCGCAGCATTTCGTCCACCAGAGTGGTTTTGCCGTGGTCAACATGGGCAATGATTGCAATGTTTTTTATATCTTTTCTTGTACTCAAAGTGCTCACCCGAATTCTTATTTATTCTTTTTGATATTAAAGCTGTCTCGCAGAGCAACGGTGCGGTTAAACACCGGTGCGCCGGGGGCAGAGTCCTTGTCCATACAAAAGTAGCCGTCCCGCATAAACTGGAACCGATCGCCGGCCTTAGCCGTGGCCAGTGCCACCTCGCCGTAGCCTTGCTTCTCGGTCAGACTGTCCGGGTTTAGGTTCTCCTCAAAGGAGTTGACGCCGCTGTCGTCGCTGGGGTTCTCCACATTAAACAGCCGGTCATAGATCCGGGCGGTCAGGGGGGTGTTTTCTTTGGCGCTGACCCAGTGAATGGTGCCGCGTACCTTGCGCCCATCCGGGGCGTCGCCGCCAAAGGTGGCCGGGTCGTAGGTGGCGTGCACGCAGGTCACATTGCCATTTTCGTCTGTGTCATAACCGGTGCAGGTCACCAGGTAGGCCTTGTACAGCCGTACCTCGTTGCCCGGGTACAGACGGCGGTATTTCTTGATGGGCTCGGCCATAAAGTCGTCCCGCTCAATGTACAGCTCCCGGCCAAAGGGCACGGTGCGCTTGCCGTATTCCGGGTGGTCCGGGTGGTATTCCACTTCCAGGGCCTCGGTCTTGTCCTCCGGGTAGTTGTCGATCACCAGCTTAATGGGGTCCAGCACCGCCATGGCTCGGGGAGCGGAGGTGTTCAGGTGCTCCCGTACGCAGGCCTCCAGCAGGGCAAAGTCCACCACGCTATACGCCTTGGACACGCCGATGCGCTCGCAGAAGTCCCGTACCGCCTCCGGCGGATAGCCCCGGCGGCGCATACCGCTGAGGGTGGCCATACGGGGATCATCCCAGCCGCTGACAATGCCGTCCTGCACCAGCTTTAAGCACTTGCGCTTGCTGGTGAGGGTGTAGTTCAGGTTCAGCCGGGCAAACTCGATCTGGCGGGGCTTTTGCCCTTCGATCAGCTCGTCTACAAACCAGTTGTACAGCGGGCGGTGGTTTTCAAATTCCAGAGAACACAGAGAGTGGGTCACGCCCTCTCTGGCGTCCGACAGGGGATGGGCAAAGTCATACATGGGATACACGCACCATTTGTCGCCGGTGCGGTGATGGTGGGCGTACATAATGCGATAAATGATCGGGTCCCTCATATTCAGGTTGGGGGAGCTCATATCGATTTTGGCACGCAGCACCTTGCTGCCCTCCGGGAACTCGCCCTTGCTCATGCGCATAAACAGGTCCAGGTTTTCCTCCACGGAGCGGTTGCGGTAGGGGCTCTCTTTGCCCGGCTCGGTGAGGGTGCCCCGGTAGGCGCGCATTTCCTCCGGCGTCAGCTCGCAAACAAAGGCCTTGCCTTTCTTGATCAGCTTGATGGCGCAGTCAAAGAGAAAGTCAAAGTAGTCGGAGGCGTAGTACAGGTTGTCCCACTGAAAGCCCAGCCATTGAATGTCCTCTTTGATGGCGTCTACATACTCGGTGTCCTCTTTGGTGGGGTTGGTGTCGTCCAAGCGCAGATTGCACACGCCCTTGTACTTTTCCTTTACCCCAAAATTGATGCAAATGGCCTTGGCGTGGCCAATGTGCAGGTAGCCGTTGGGCTCCGGGGGAAAGCGGGTCTGTATGCTGCTATATACCCCGTCATCCAGGTCTTTATCAATAAAATCGTGGATAAAATTAGAGTTTTCTCTGATCTCCTCAGCCATGGTACTCCTCCTTGTAGTGCGCCAGTGCGGCGTTTAGTCTGGCTTGTGCGGTCTCTTGCCCCAGCAAAGCCAGTATAGCGTGCAGGTCCGGGGTGTTGGTGCGCCCGGTGAGCGCCACTCGGATCACGGTAGACACATCGCCTACATGGCCCTTGAACGCTGTGGGGTCCTGCTTGTATTCTTTCACATTGGGGGTGCAGCCCACCTGCGGGCACAACGCCTTGATCTTGGCAAACCAGGTGTCTTTGTCGTCTGCGGTGTCCACCAGGTCTTTGTACTGCTCCAGCACCTGTACTGCCAGTGCCGGATTCGCATTGCCGGTCAGGTCGTAGCAGGGGGTAAAGGTTTGGTCGTAGAAATAGCTGATGTAGTCCGCCAGATCACTCCATTTGGCAATGTCCTTGCGGGGCTTTTTGCCGCCCCGGTCAATGCTGAGCACTGCCACCGCGTAGGCCGGATCGCTGTCAAACAGCGCGGCCAGTTCCGGCTGGTGCCGATCGGCCCAGGCGTGGGCCAGGTCAAACACTTCCTGTGCAGTCATTTTGCTGATGACGGTCTTGGACACATCCGTCAGCTTGGCCATATCAAACAGGGCACCGGACACGCTCATTTTCTTTAAGTTAAAGGGGAAGTCTGCCAGGTCTGCTGTGGGGTTGGCACGCCGCCAGTCCTCAAAGTTGGAGTTGGCAATGGTCATCATATATTCGTTGACCGCTGCCGCCGGAATACCCATTTGGTCGTAGTAGGTAACGGCCGCTTCCGGGTCCTTGCGCTTAGAGAGCTTGCGCTTGCCGCCGTTTTCTTCCTTAAGAATGGGGGCAATATGGGCGTATTTCACCGGGCGGAAGCCTAAGAGCTTGAACAGCTGCAGGTGCAGGGGCACAGAGGCGATCCATTCGTCACCCCGCACCACATGGGTGGTTCGCATCAGGTGGTCGTCCACCGCGTGGGCAAAGTGATAGGTGGGAATGCCGTCGGTTTTCAGCAGCACCACATCAATTACATTCTCCTGCATTTCAATTTTGCCTTTGATCAGATCGTCAAAGCGCACCTTGCCCTCCGGCTTGCCGGGAGAGCGCAGGCGCAGGGTCCAGGGCTTGCCGGCGTCTATATTGGCCTTGATTTGGTCGTAGGTCAGATCCCGACAGTGGGCGTAGGGACCCCAGTAGCCTTTAATGTCCTCGTTCTCCTGCCGGGCGTGCAGGTCTTCCAGTTCCTCCGGGGTGCAAAAGCAGGGGTAAGCCAGCCCTTCCTCCACCAGAGATTTGCCGTAGCACTGGTAAATGTCTTTGCGCAGACTTTGGGTGTAAGGGCCGTAGGCGCCGCTTTCGCTTCCGTCCCCCATCACGCCTTCGTCCGGTGTAATGCCGTAGATTTGCAGCGCAGAGAGCATGGTCTCCACCGCGCCCTCTACCTTGCGCTTTTGATCCGTATCTTCCACCCGCACATAGAACACGCCGTCGGTGCAGCGGGCAGTGCGGTATGCCGCCGCACAGGAAAACAGATTGCCAAAGTGCAAAAAGCCTGTTGGGCTGGGCGAAAAGCGGCTGACTCTGGCGCCCTCTTTCAGCTGCCGGGGCGGGTATTTGGCTTCGTAATCCGCCGGGGTCATGG
>ENA-OYWS01000529-OYWS01000529.1-human-gut-metagenome-genome-assembly--contig:-NODE-529-length-17836-cov-6.604915_pt1 | contig 17836 bp, 6 predicted proteins | sample MGYA00244813_ERZ653402 | MGnify/ENA primary metagenome ERZ653402 (study PRJEB26926, sample SAMN06165021) | human gut metagenome | biome: ENVO:00009003; feature: ENVO:2100002; material: ENVO:00002003...
TCTCGTGGGCTCGGAGATGTGTATAAGAGACAGGTGCTGGGACTTTATGTGGGTCCTAACTTCTTTGGTTCGATGCGCCACGAAGGAATCTCGCTCAATCTCTGGAGCTTGGCGGTCATTGCGGTGGGAACGGTGTTCTCGCTCGCTCTGTGCCTGGTGCTGCCCGTAAGCCTGCCCGATATGGTGGGTATTCTCTGTGGTGCCACCACCAATACGCCAGCCTTGGGTGCTGCGCAGCAGGCACTACAGCAGCTAGGACTGCCTAGCGGCGGGGCAGCCTTGGGCTGTGCCGTCACCTATCCGCTGGGTGTAGTGGGTGTCATCCTGGCGATGATGTTCCTGCGCAAGCTATTTGTCAAGCCCGAAGACCTGGAGATTCGACGTGCCGATGAGGATGACCATACAGCCATCGGACAGTACGTCATCGTGAACCCGGCACTCAATGGCAATACCATTGCCGAGATTTCGATGATGACCCATCGCAAGTTCATCATCTCAAGAGTATGGAGAGGCGAACAGGTTATTGTGCCAGAGGCTGATACCGTGCTCCATACCAACGACAATGTGCTCGTGGTTACCAACAAGGATGAGGTATCTGCCATGCAGATTCTCTTCGGAAAGAAGGTAGATAAGGAGTGGAATAATGATAAGGTGGATTGGAATGCCATCGATGCCAAACTGGAAAGCCGAATCATCGTGATGACCCGTCCGGGACTCAACGGAAAGCGTCTGGGCAGTCTGCAGATGCGAAATACCTATGGTGTGAATGTGAGTAGAGTGCTTCGTGGTGATATCCGACTGCTTGCCACCGATGACCTCCGTCTGCAATACGGCGACCGCCTTACCGTGGTGGGCGATCCAACGAGCATCGACCACGTGGAGCAGTTCCTGGGTAATGCCGTGAAGACGCTCAACGAGCCTAATCTGGGTGCCATCTTCCTGGGAATTATCCTCGGTCTTGCCGTAGGAACCATTCCGCTTCATATTCCGGGCATGACGGCACCTGTGCGTCTGGGTATTGCCGGTGGACCTATCGTGATGGGTATTCTCATTGGTGCCCTTGGTCCTCGTGTGCAGTTTATCTCTTATATGACCCGAAGTGCGGGACTGATGCTGCGTGAATTGGGACTTGCCCTGTATCTCGGCTGCTTAGGCTTGTCGGCAGGTGGACAGTTTTTCGAGACGGTGGTTCGTCCCGAGGGTTTGATGTGGGTAGGCATCGGCTTCCTCATTACGGTGGTTCCGGTGGTTATCGTAGGCTTCATCATCCTGAAGACCAAGAAGTATGATTTCGGAAGCATCTGCGGTATTCTCTGTGGAAGCATGGCGAATCCGATGGCGCTGACTTATGCCAACGAAACTTTGGATGGCGATACTCCTAGCATCAGTTATGCCACGGTGTATCCATTGGGTATGTTTATCCGAGTGATTATTGCCCAGGTCATCATCATGTTCTTTGTGTAAATATTGATATTCCTGCGGATTTCTATCCGTGAAAATATGAGAAAAGGCTGATTTCGGTTAGAAATCAGCCTTTCTTTTTATCGTTATTTCTTTTCCTGACAGAGGATGTTCGAAGGTAATTTCTTCGGCATGCAGATGAAGGCGGTTTGCCTTTTCTATGCCGTAGAGCGGGTCGCCAAGGATAGGGGCATTCAAGCCTTCGTGATGGGCACAATGCACACGCAGCTGGTGGGTTCTGCCTGTTTTAGGATAGAGAGCCAGACGGAGATGGGTGGCATCGATGCGCTCCAGAACCTCATATTCCGTGATGGCTTCCTTGCCTTGCTCATGATGAACTATCTGGCGAGGACGGTCCAGGTAATCGGGCATCAACGGAAGGGAAATCTTCTGCTTTCCTGCGGTGCTAGAAGATGCTCCTTGCTCTTTTTGCTCTTCTTGCTCTTTTTGCTCTTCCTTCTTTGCTTCTTCCCAGATTTTATCGCAGGCTTCCGGGTCTTTACATCCAATGATGGCGATGTATTTCTTCTGAACCTGATGGTTCAAAAACTCCTTTTGCAGACGATGATAGGCAAATTCCGTCTTGGCGATAATCATCAGACCGCTTGTTGCCATATCGAGGCGATGCACAATCAGCGGACTGGTTGCCGCTGGATATTTTTTCCGCATGATGGAATAGACGGATGGCTGGGATGAATCCTTGCCCGGCACCGACAGCAATCCCGAAGGCTTGTAGATAACAGCCAGTTGGTCGTCTTCGTATAAGGTTTCCAATGCCTGGTTTTCGGCAATTTTAGAATGAAATACCGAATCCGGCAGCATCCAATGCAATATCGGCTTGCATTTGCCATTGCAGGCAGGATAGAACTGCAGATGGTGGCGAATCTCCTCCTTCGGACTTTCACCCCACCAGAACATAGCCATTTGCAGAGGCTTGTAACCATGCAGGTAAGCATATTGCAGCAGTTTCGGTTCGCAGCATTCGCCACTTCCGGCAGGCGGCACCATCTTCAGGGCTGCTATTCTGCTCGTTGCAATGGTGGCTTGCGGATAATCCCTAAGGGCAGCATCCCTGAAAATTTCCAGCAGGTCTTTGCTCTCGCCTTCATGATTCTGCATGCGGAACTGCGAAAACAGCCATTGCTGCAAGGTATCAGATAATGACTTGCGCATTTGTTTCAAGCGAAGAATATCCGCTTGAAAGACTTCATATTCCGTTTCCAGGGTGGTCTTTTCTGAAAGCGATTTCTTGAGTCGGCGCAGTTCAGCCTTCATAAACTGGCTTTCCTTTACCATTTCTGCCTCTTCCTCCTGGGTAAGATTTCCAGCTTCTCTTCGGGCATCACGCTTAGCCTTCGCCTCCTTCATCTTTTCCTGATAGGCAGCGATGGTACGCTTTCGCTTTTCCTGCAGTTGCAGGATGAGGCTCTTTGCCTCCTTTACGTGCTCATTGCCCTCCAATTGCTTGATTCTCTGGTTGATATCGGATATTTCAGCCTCGTGGGTCTTGAAATATCCGTCGGGCTGCAGATAGTCGAATACGGCAGGCACGAAATCATCCCAGTCGCTTCTTCCGCCTATCTGTCCGCTGTAGGCGGCAAGATAACCTATTTTTGGGGTACCAGGTTCCGGTTGGGTATTCTCTACGATGAGTACGCCAAACATTTTTCCTTTTCCGATTTCCACTCGCCAGTCCTCACGCTGTGATAGATAGTTTTGCAGCTCCTTGCATGCGGCGATGCAAAGAGGATGAGGCTGATAATCGAGCGGATTGTTCATTCGCTCGGGGATGTCGATGCCCGATGAAAGGTGGGTAGGAGGGATGGAATGCAGTATCATGTTATTTGTATTATTTTGCTTGAAAGTATTCATATTGCTTGCTTGAAAATCATGTTGCAAAGGTAATAGAAAAAATCAAGAAAATGGCATTTTTGGCGAATAGAATCGTTTTTTTCTTGCCGAACTGCTAATAAACTTTAATTATTATACTGAAAAATAACAACTTAACCAAATATTTCTTATATTTGCGGAAGACTTTTCTAAAGATATAGAATAATAAGAACTAAAATATTTTAATAACAACTTAACCCGGAACGATTATGGGAATATCTACAACTAAGCATAGTACTTCTATGCATTCCGTTACGAGAGTAGAAGGTTCTCCGTTACACGGACGACTTTCAGCCCCGGTGGGCTCAGTTTCAAACAGTCCATTGGCTGCATGCGCAAAGCATGTAGGCTACTTGGCTTTGCTCGGTATTTTGCTCTTGCCTCAAGCTTCTCTGGCTAGCAATTCTCCAGTACCTTTATCTCCGGAAATCACTTCTGTGACAGGAACGAATGTTACTGGTAGTACTGCTACTGTAGCCCAGGGCGATACCGTTAGCTTTAATCAGTTGCATATTGTAAACAGTTGGACTTCCAGCAATCATGAGAATAGTTCCGTGAGCAAGAAAAGCTGGCAGCTTTATTGCCGTGAGGGTTCAACTATTTCCTTTGATTATTCTGTCAGCAGTGAATCTAATTGCGATTGGCTTACGATTTCACTGAATGACAATCAGTTGGTGCGTGTAAGTGGTCAGGTGTCTGAGTCTTTTTCTTATAAGGTGGAAAAGGCTGGCAACTATACCCTGACGGCTCAGTATTCTAAGGACGGAAGCCAAAATAGCTATAACGATTGTGGTATTATCAGCAATATCATGGTTTCACCTATTAATGATATGGTGGAAGCATTCTTGGAGGACTTGACTCCTTATCCTGGTATGAAGCAGGAGTTGGAGACTGCGAAAAAGGCAGCAGATGCGAATCCAAACGACAGTGCTGCACAGGCTCAGTTGCAGAATGCTTGTTTGAGTATCGGCAAGGCTCTGGAGATTTATCCAATCATCCAGTCAGACTTGGTGATAGCAGACTCTGTGTTGACTGATGGAGCATACGTCGATATCGCCGAGGCTGTGAAATTGGGTAAGGCCATTGATGTAAACACATCGAAGAGCGCAGATTATTGGCGTGCTTATGATGCCCTGGAAACCAGTCTCGCCGTTCAGCATTCTAGTCAGATTGCTATGGAAAATTGGGCATTTACCAATGATGTATATACCATTGATGAATTGCGTTATTGTTTGGATGAAACCAATGGTTTGGCTAAGTTCGTAGGATTTAATAAGAGTACCGATATTACCTCTTTGGTGATACCTTCTACCATCAGAAAAGATGGCAAGACTTATGCTGTGGTTGGTATCGAATCGGGTAACCGTTATAATGGTTATAATTATTATCGTCAGGAAAAACTTGTAAGCATCAGTTTGCCAAAGACGCTCAGATATATTGGTAATTGTGCCTTAGGGTATTTCCCAAATATGCAATATCTTGAGATTCCAGAGAATGTGACTACTATGGGCACAGACATTTTCTGTGAGTCGAACAATTTGAAGACCCTCAAGATGAAAGCCGTAGTTCCTCCTATGGTAGGTAGCTTTAGTGGTACAGATAAGCGAAAGGTTTATGTTCCTGATGGTAGTCTCCATGCTTATCGCTTGGCTAGTCCTTGGAACAATTGTGTTCTGGTAGGTGGTGAAGGTACTTTTGTATCTATCGACCATGTTGCAGCGGGAGAATTAGGTCACTTTATTCTGGATAAGGCTACTTATTTACAGGAGGTTAACAAGTTAACCGTTGTAAGTGGTAATCTGAATAATGACGACTGGAATACTTTGAAGAGTATGAGTAACTTGGTAGAACTGGATATCTCAGGTATGGCGGTTACTTCTATTCCTTCTTCTACTTTTGAGAATAAATGGGGACTTGAAAAGATAGTTCTGCCTAAGAAATTGGAATCAATTGGCCATGCTGCTTTTAGAGGTACAGGACTCAAGGAAATTGAACTTCCTGAAAATTTGACAACATTGGATTCTTATGCATTCCATAATTGTACTTCTTTGGTAAGTGTTAAAATGTCTGGTAAGTTAACAGGAATTTCTGGATATTGTTTTCAGGAATGTAGAAATCTGCAAAAGGTAGAATTGGCAGAGGGCTTACAGGTGATTCATGACGGTGCTTTTTATTGCTGTAATAGTTTGCAGTCGATTAACTTCCCATCAACTTTAACGTCGATAGGTAACGAATCATTTTTTGAGAATGATTTGAGAGAGATAGATATTCCAGGCTCTGTTGAGAATATTAATCGTTATGCTTTTTATCGCAATAAAAATCTGAAGAAAGTAACTTTCAGAGAAGGTTTGATTAATATCGGAGAAAGTACTTTCTCAGAGTGCGAGTCTATCGACTCTATTGTTTGTCCAAGTACTTTGCGTATGATTGACAATTCCGGATTCCAGAGTTGTAAGAATTTGAAGAAGGTACAATTGAATGAAGGTCTTGTTAGTATTAATACCAATGCTTTTGCTTATTGTTCTAATCTTACTGACATCGTATTGCCAAGTACGTTGGAAAATTGTAAAGGAAATGCTTTCAGAGAGTGTGGCAATATAAAGACCATTGAGGCTCGTTCGGTACTTCCTCCAACAACGGATGGCTCTTGCCCTTTGAGCTATGTTGATTTGACGGGAGTAACCCTCTATGTGCCTTCCTGGAGTGTTGGTGAGTATCAGCTTGCTGATGGCTGGAATTCGTTCTATACCTTCCAGGCTTCGAACTATCTGCCTCAGAGCATCAAGGTGAATAAGGACTTCTATTTCTCATTGGGTGACAATGACAACAAGGAATATCGTCCTAACATCTCCATGACCTGGTCTGAACATCAAGTTCGAGATGCGAATGGTAATTCGAACTATGAACGTGGTAACTTAACCGTTAGTAGTAGAAGTAAGCTTGCCATCAACGACTTTGATATGATCTTCTCGCCATACGCCAAGTATTGCTTAGATGAGAATATCAGATGGAATGATCAAAGCAATAGTTATAGAACTAAGTATAATGGCACCTCTCTCATCGTGAAAGGTGAGATGCGAGCAGAGAATGTGACGCTTAATCTTTATAATCGTCGAGGAATATGGCAGTTCGTCACTTTCCCATTTGATGTCAAGGTGAGCGATATCGTTCCAGAAAGCGAGAATACCTCTTGGGTTGTTCGTGGTCATTCGGGTGCAATGCGTGCCGCCGGTAAGAATGATTCAGTTTGGGTAAACCTCAAGGCTGATGATGTTTTGGAGGCTGGCAAGGGTTATATCATGCATTGCTACAATCCTGATAATGAACTGGTGAAGTTCCGTGTCAGTCCGCTGACTACCACCGTGAACCGCCAGTTACTCTTTGCTTCCGGTGACCGTACATTGTCTTTGGAAGAGAACTTGTCTGAGTTCGAGCACAACCGTAGCTGGAACCTGATTGGTAATCCATATCCAAGCTTCTACGACACCCGTTTCATGGAGTTTGATGCGCCATTCATGGTATGGAATAGCAATGCGCAGAATTATTATGCATATAATCCTGCTGATGATGCTTACATCCTCTCTCCAGGTGAGGCTCTGTTTGTACAGCGCCCTGTAGATCAGAAAGACATTACCTTCCTGAAGGATGGTCGCCAGATTGACCAGTATGCTCGCACACTGATTGACGAGACTACCCAGGCAAGAGCCAGAGGCAAGGAAGGCGTTCAGCGTTCTGTATTCAACCTGACCCTTTCTGGCGAGAATACATCCGACCGCACCCGTGTCGTACTCAACGATGAAGCAAGTATGACCTACGAGATGAACAAGGATGCCGCTAAGTTTGCCAGCACCGTGCCTACCGTTGCCCAGATTTACTCTTGGAATGGTGAAAGCCGTTATGCCATCAACGAGCGCCCTACTGGTTCAGGCATCGTAAACCTCGGTGTACATTGCGGAACCAAGGGCACCTATACCATCGCTTTGGCAAATGCCGTAGATGGACAGGTGATTCTCGAGGATAAACTCATGAATATATCTACAGAAATCACAGCCGATAAGGGCTATTCTTTCGAAGCTGAGGCTGGTGATGATGACTCTCGATTCGTACTCCATATCACTCGTGGCATAGGAGGTGGCGATGATACCACAGGTATCAACGGCATCACTACCGAGACCGGCGAGAAGCAGGAGGTTTACAGTCTGGATGGTATCAAGATGAATGCCGCTAAGAAGGGCGTTTACATCCAGAATGGTAAGAAGATTATCAAGAAATAAAATGAGAGTGAGTTATGAATAGATTTTTATTTATCATCATGGTGTGGTTGAGCTCCCTGTCTGCCTTCGCGCAGACAGAGGGCTATAACCCTGACAACCCGCCGCTTCCTAACTTCCCGGAGAAGGATACTACCGTCTATTATCAGCTGACGGCGGCTACTTCGCCTGTAGGAGGAAGCCTCAATTCGACGGGTGGTAAATATAAGGTGGGTACTACGGTCTATCTGTATGCATACAACTACAATCATTATGTATTCCAGTATTGGATGGACGATGCGGGCAACCAGCTGTCAACATCTTCTACTCTCAACTACGTGATGCCTAAGCGTAATGCCACAGTCACCGCAGTATATAAGTATCAGCCGGAAAATCCTTCCCTCCCTTCTTTCCCAGAGCAGGGAGCACCTACCTATAAGGTAAGTTTGGCTTGCAAGCCTGCCGGTGCAGGCTCGTTCAATACCAGCGAGGTGAACCAGGAGGAGAATGCTTCTGTGCATCTCTATGCTTATACCAATACCCACTTTAAGTTTGTACGCTGGGAGGATGCAAAGGGCAATCTGGTTTCTACCGCCCAGAGCTTCTACTATACGGTGCCTGCACGCAACACGCAGTTGTATGCCATCTATCAGTATGATCCTTCTAATCCGCAACCTCCGGGTGCGAATGCGTATGATAACTTTACGGGAGAGGTTATCGTAGATAACTTTAATCCGGGAAATCTGAGTTCGGCGATTTACGAGGTAACGAAGCATAACACATCGAACATCACCAAGATTATTGTGGCTGGAAAAATCAACAGCAACGATTTCTCCATCGCCAATAACTACAGTACCTGTTCGGTGGTTGACCTGAGTCGTACCACGGGCTTGACCCGAGTGCCAAGCTATTGCTATAATGGCAATAAGAGCTTGAGCCGTCTGCTGTTGCCGGAAGGCATTACCCAGATAGAATACTGGGCTTTCCATGAGGCTACGGCTCTCACAGAGTTGACCTGCTTCTCTATGGTTCCTCCTACATTGGGTAGTAATGTATTCACAGGAGTCAATAAGGGATTGGTGGTTTATGTGCCAGCTTCTGTTGTGGAACTCTACGAGAATGCCGAAGGTTGGAAGACTTATGTGGATGATGGTACCATCGTTATCATGCCTATCCGCAGCAATGTTGCCAGCCTGGAGGTGAATCTGCCTGATGCCTGCAAGGATGGCAGATATAGAAACATGATGCTCGAACTGGTTAACGTGAAGTCGGGACAGAAATATAAGTATGTCATCACCGACCGCCTTAACTATACCTTCAATACCCTTGTCAAGGAAACAAGATATGTGGCTACATTGAAGAACCTTTCTGGTGCCGTGTTGGCGAAAACCGATACCATCAGCATGGAGGGCAATAATGCCAGCGTTACTTTCAACCTGGCAAAGATGAAGCAGTTGCGCACCATCAAGCCTCGCATCCTGGCGGGCAGCAATGTGGATGTAACTTCTCAGTGTACCTTCTCCTGGTATGATGAAGAGGGCACATTCCTGGCACAGAGTCCAACGCTCACTGGTCAGGTTTCCGATACCAAGGTGAAGTGTGCCATCACGCTGCCTCAGACTTTGGGTATGGAGTATGTCTGGCCAGCCGATGTGGTATATGATGTAGTGGAAGGCGATAACGACCTGACGGTGAACTTGGCGGCGTTGCCTAAGATGAAACTGAAGGGTAAGGTCATCGACCGCAAGCTCCTGCAGGCCATCGGCGGTGTAACCGTTACCGTTTCGCAGACCTTGAACGGAAAGTATTCCAAGTCGTTCGCTGCCAAGACGGATGCCAAGGGTGAGTATAGCATAGAGGTATTTGCAGCTCCTTCGGTGCTTACCTATGCTTATTCCGACTATGTAAGCTATACCTGCGATTTGCCAAGCGATCTGCTCTCACAGCCAGAGGCTACTTTGGCAGAGGTGAAGTTGAAGCCTATTACGGGTGTCACCATCACTACCCATTATAGCTATGCCGGCAGCGTGGCTGAAACCACCCAGCCTAATGTGGTGGATTACTATTCAGACTATGCCAACGTAAGCTATAGCATCTATAATGAGACAGCCCGCAAGGCTATCACCCAGTTTAATGTGCAGTATCCTAACATCGTCCTCCTGGAGGAGGTGAACGACAATGATTCTCTCACCATCGTGGCTAAGAGCAAGAACGAATCGTTCATGGATGTTACTACCGGTGGAAGAGTTGGTGCAGATGGCAAGATGTCGGTCAATGTTCCTGTGGTTCAGCTCGGTGGAATCCGTGCCACCTTTACGACTACCGGAAACAGCAGCGTCTTGGGTATCCTCTATGATGCCGACGGTCAGCTCATCAACAAGTACTCCTACAATTCAGCTTACTTGGATATCAAGGATTTGAAGGATGGAGAATATACGCTTGTTACCATGGGTGAGAGCGAGTTCTTCGGCTCCATCTCAAACCTTGCCCAGTTTGAACAGGCTGGTTTGGAGAATGTAGAAGATTATGTGGCAAACAAGGTGAGTGTAAGGAGCGGTATCATCACTCCTATTAAGAACACCGTGGTGCCATACTTCGACGAGAGCAAGTTCTACTATACGGGAAGCAATACTTCGTTCACGGTCAACAAGGTGAGCATCGTGGCTGGTAACTACCTCACCCTCACAGCCAAGGTTGACTTTAAGAGCGTTTATAAAGATTACGTGAAGAACGTAAGCCTGAGCGTTGATTTGCCAGAGGGTACCACCTTTGTGGATAATTCTGTGATGGTAGGCTCATCTGTAGCCTTCTATGAGTTGAACGGTCGCACACTGACCATCCCTCTCGAAAACAATGTGGCTTCCGATCGCGTTCGCTTCTGTATCATCCCAACCGTTAGCGGCAAGTTTGCCCCTAATGCAATGGTTGCCTTCAATCTGAAGGACAAGAAGGTGGAGCAGCCTATCGGTAGTGCCCGATACACCGTTCGCGACCTCTCTATCAATGTTCCTGACGAGACCAATACGCCAGACATCGTAGTTTCTGGTGTGGCTGCCGGAGGAGCAGATATCACGCTCTATGCCGACAATGAGGTAGTGGGTACCACCCGTGCCCTTGCCAATGGCTATTGGAGTATGGAGACTTCTCTTCCTAGTCCTTACAACCTGCAGGAGTTCGATCTCTTTGCCAAGGTGGTAACCAAGGCGGGTCTGGAAGTACAGACAGACACCAAACCTTGTATATATAATAAGGATAAGATTGTTGCAAAGACCGTGGAGATGTCATTCTACAATGGATGGTTGAGAAGAAATATCTCTCTCACCTTCGATTTGGAGAAGAAACGTGCGAGCGAGAACTCTTATATGTTCTATAACTCTACCAATTTCACCTTCACCGCCAACCTCAGCAACAACAATCCTGAGAAGGTGAAGAAGGTGATGATCAAGGTTTATACCGAAGGAAACAGATGGTATGATCTGCCTGCTACTTACAATGAGCGAATAGACAGATGGGTGGCAGTGAAGAGATTTGAGACCAACAATCTGCCTCTCGGCTTGAAGGTGAATGTATTGGCAGCGGTCAACCCAGTCATCGACTTCAATGAGGTGACCGACGTGATTTCCAGCTTTGTGAAACTCCAGCAGACCTATGCTGCTTCCAACAAGGCCATCAGCGACTTGCTGGCTCAGTTGAAGGAGCAGGAAGAAAGCGAGAATCCAGACTGGACACGCATTGCCCTGCTGAACCAGCAGTTGGCAGCCATCATCGGTATGAATCCAGAGCAGGATGCAACCCTGCAGCCAATGAGCAACGAAGACTTTGCGAAGTTGGCTGAGCAATATGCAGCCTTGCAGGAAAATCCACTGATGGGCATCTTCGACCGACTGATGGAGACGAACATGAAGGATTTGAAGGAGAGTGTCAAGTATCTTACCGGATTCACATGCACCTCTGCCGATGGCTTGAGCGCCGCCGCTCTGGTTGGCGATGGCTATGTGGCTCTGGAGAAGACCAATGGCAAATACTCCTATCTGAAGGCTTCTGAGAAGCTCTTTGGCTTTGTTGATTTCGACCTGAACCTGGCGATGACCCTCGACCTGACCCAGATAGACCCTGAGGTGCTTGAGGCAATGAAGCCGGAGACCAACGATTCGTTTGAGGTCTTGATGAATGCCTACAAGGCAGGCTTGGCCAAGAACATTGTGAAGGCAAAGGAGGCTATCGCTGCTTTCTGCAAGGTAACGGAAGACCTTTATGAGGCTGTAGGTAAGGTATATCAGACCACCATCTCTACCTGGGATGCCAACGAAAAGGAATATACCGCACTCAACAATGTGAAGGCACAGGGCGAGTGGACCTCAGCTTACGGTGAGCGTTATACTCAGGTAAGAAGCATGCGTTCTTATCTGGTTTCCAGAGTGAACAGTCTGGGTAGCGCACGCAACTTCCTGGCTAGTGCCAAGGTTGGTAAGTTGCTCGAAGCATCCACATCACTCTTCAATATCTTCAAGACCTATACCGGTTGGCTCGACGACATCGACGATTACATCAAGATGTACAACTCTATCCCAGAGTGCCCAACCTCTTTGGAGGACGAGAAGATGCGCGAAACCATCAAGCAGTTTGCTTTGAAGGCCGTTACTTATTACAGTGTGACCTTGGCTTCTGACATCGCTTCCATCCAGTCTGCAACCCAGGCAATGGCAGCAGTACCTGCAACAAAGGGTGCTTCTCTGTCTGCCGTGGCAGTATCTCTGGTTAAGGTAGGTGTCAACTGGATTGTGAGCAAGGTATATGATGCACAGGTTACCGGATTGAAGATGCAGGTAGATGAATTCCTGAGAACCTTCAAGTGTGCAGGTGTTGTTCCGCCTCCTGTAAATGAGGATGAACCTCCTTATCCTATCGTCAACCCTATTCATGACCCATCAGGTTATGTATATGAGGCAGTATCTTCCAACCGCCTGCAGGGTGTTACCGCCACCTGCTATTACAAGGAAGTGGTAGAAGATATGTATGGCGACCTCCATGAGAACATCGTTCTCTGGAATGCTGAGGAATATGCTCAGAAGAACCCTCTCTTCACAGATGAGAATGGTATGTACCAGTGGGATGTTCCACAGGGATTGTGGCAGGTAAGATTCGAGAAGGAAGGTTATACGCCTACCCAGTCTGAATGGCTGCCAGTTCCTCCTCCACAGATGGATGTGAACATCGGTATGGTTCAGAACACTCAGCCTGCCGTGATTGGTGCCCGTGCTTACGAGGATGGTGTGGAAATCACATTCTCTAAGTACATGAACCTTGAAACGCTCAATGCTGAGAATGTTTATCTGAAGGTAGTGAAGAACAATGAGGAGACGCTCATTAAGGATGCAGTCATCTCTATGCTCGATGAGGAAGCTGCCGTTGAGGGCAGTGCCGTTCACTATGCTTCCAAGATGAAGCTGGCCACCGATAAGTTGGGTTACTACGATGAGGCTTATGTCATTGTTTCCAAGAATGTGAGCAGCTATGCTGGCATCAACATGACAGAAGACTTCCGCCAGAAACTCGATGTGGAGAAGAAGGTGCGTGAAATCCTCGTTGATTCTGTACTCAATGTGGCTTACGGCGACTCTTTGCAGTTTGCCATTGCTGCTACTCCTGCTGAGGCTGCTGCCGGCAAGAAACTTGCCATCAGTTCTGCTTCAGAGCAGATTGCTTCTATCAATCTGGCTCAGGTTACCTTCGATGCTGAAGGTCAGGCTGTAGTGAAGGTCAAGGGCGAGTTGCTGGGTGCTACCGCATTGAACTATACACTTCTTGACAATGATATGAAGGCTACTTCTATGGTCAATGTCGTGGATCCTGCGTTGCTCGCAGAGGTGAAGGCTCCTGTGGCTTCTCGCGTAAGTGGTACGGCTGTATATCGCGGTCAGACCATCACGCTCTCTACCGAGACCGAGGATGCTACCATCTATTATACTACTGATGGTACTTGTCCATGCGAATCGGCTAGCCGCATCAAGTATGAGCGTCCTATCATCATCAACGATGGCATCACCATCAAGGCGATGGCTGTGGGTGTAACTGCTGCCGAGAGTGAAACCAGCGAGTTTACCTATCAGATCCGTCAGTCGGATGTGAAGCTCGACCTGGTTGAGGGTTGGAACTGGAATGCCCATGACCTCTCTACTTCTTTGCCTATTACAGAATTCAGTGATGTAGCATCACGAATCCTGACCCAGACAGAGGAGGCTGTGAAGGATGATAACTTGGGTTGGACGGGCCAGCTGAAGGTAGTGGATGCTGCAACAACCATGAAGATGGATGTTCAGACTGCTGCTACGAAGTCGTTCACCGGTGAACAGTATAATCCTACTGCGGCTCCAGTTTATCTGCATAAGGGCTGGAACTGGTTGGGTTATCCGCTTAGCTTGAGTCTGTCGCTTGAGGATGCATTCTCTATGATGGATGTTGAGGAAGGCGATTGTATTGAGACGCTGACGGGTGGTTTTGCTACCTATTCAGAGGGTGCTTGGACAGGAGAACTGAAGATGTTGGAGCCGGGTATCGGTTATCTCTACAAGTCAGTATCCGACAAGTCATTCGTCTTCAATGCAGTACCGACTGTAGCTAATGTGAAGGCTCTCTATGGACATCGTTTGTCATTGAAGACAGCTCCTTGGGCTGTCAACAAGCACAAGTATCCGAACATGATGCCAGTAGTGGCAAGCATCCATGATGAGTACGGCGACGTATTCGGAGGTTCTTACTACGTGGCAGCCATTTCTGGCGACGAGTGCCGTGGTGTAGGAAAGTTTGAGAATGGCATTCTCTACCTTTCTGTATATGGCGAGGCTAACGAGGCTATCCGATTTGTGGCTGTGGATATGAATACCGATGAGTTGTATGATTTGAAGGAAACTGTAGCCTTCCAGGCAGATATGCTTGGCACCGTTAAGGCACCTTATGCCCTTCATTTCGGCTCAACCACAGGTATCAATCATGTTGTAGGCGAATCAGGCACTGTTGAGGGTATTTACCATATCAACGGTATGCGTGTAACGACTCCTCAGCAGCCTGGCGTTTATGTCATCAAGTCGGTAGATAAGAATGGCAAGGCAACGATGAAGAAGCGTGTTGTTAAATGATGTTTTACACTCTAAAACAACAAGTAATGAATAAACTAAGAACAATTTGCTGTTTAATCAGCGTTCTATTCTCTATGCCTATCCTGCATGCGCAGGATAGTCAATGGAGTGTGAATCCTTATGATTATAAGTATGACATGACGGTTTATGCCAAGGTGGTGTATGAGGGAGCTGAGGTTTCAGATTATTCCAACTACGAGATTGGTGCCTTTGTGGGTAATGAATGTCGAGGAGTGGGTGATGTGCAGACCAAGGATTCTTACACCTGGGTATATCTTCGTGTCAGGAGCAATCAGGCGAGTGGTGAAAAGCTGATATTCAAGCTTTACGATAAAAGCACCGGAAGAACGAGTGTTATTAAACCATCGCAAGTCATTGCTTTTTCATCGCAAGGCATGATTGGAAAACCAAGTAGTCCTGTGACGCTGGAAAAACCATCTTATACCTTGGGTGATGTGAATGAGGATGGAATATTTAGTGTTACCGATGTGGTTGCTGCACGTAAGATTATGGCAGGCGAAGACGATAACCAATATAATAAACTTGCTGCGGACGTTAATGGAGATGGTATAGTTAGTGTTACTGATGTTGTCTTAATTCGTCAGCTGGTGGCTAATAACGAGAATTGAGTATGAAAAAAATTCTATTACTTATTATTGCAGCATTATTTTGTGTATCAATCAATGCTGCGGATGCATATCTTTATGTAAATAATAAGGTGGAAGCAAAAGCTGGTGAGACCATTACTTTTAATATTGCAATGAGTAATGTTAAGAACATATTAGGTTTCCAGCTTTGGTTGACTCTACCGGATGGCATTTCCGTGAATCAAAGAACCAATGCAGATAATGAATTGGAATTTGATGCAGACTTGACTAGTCGTAAAAAAACCAGACATGTATTAGATTTGGATGTTACAATCACGAAAGCGCTTCAGATGATGGGCGAACCAACTGATGGCAAATCTGCATTCAAAGGAAATGATGGAGATATTTTAACTATGAAGTTAAAGGTTGATCCGAATATGAAACCTGGAGATTATGTTATTAATATTTCAAATATAGCATTTTGTCCAGATGATATGCAGGAGATTAGACAAGGGGATATTAATGTTCCAATAACGATTTATCAAGACTACAACATCACTGCTACTTCTGCCAATGAAACCATGGGTACAGTAACAGGTGGTGGTAACTATCGTAATGGAACAAAGGCTACTTTGACTGCTACTCCTAATGAAGGCTATCACTTCGTGAAGTGGTCGAATGATGTTACCGAGAACCCATATACCTTTGCTGTAGATAAGGATTTGGCTTTGACAGCTACTTTTGATGCCAAAGAGTATAACCTTATTTATATGGTAGATGGAGTGGAGTATAAGAAGGTTCCAGTAAAGTTTGGAAGTACAATTACTCCAGAGGCTTTTCCTACAAAGGTGGGATATACTTTCTCTGGATGGGGTGAGATTCCTGCTACCATGCCAACGAGTGACGTGACGGTTAATGGTACATTTGCCATCAACAAATATACGTTCACCTTTGATACGGATGGCGGTTCTGAGGTGGCTGGTATAACGCAGGATTATAATTCTGCAATTACTGCTCCTGCTGCTCCAACCAAACCAGGTTACACCTTCGCCGGTTGGGTACCTGCAATCCCAGAAACCGTTCCTGCAGAAAACATGAACTTCAAGGCTCAGTGGACCATCAATCAATATACCCTTACCTTCGATGCCGGCAATGGCACAGAGGCAATGGTGATTACCCAGGATTATGGAACTAAGTTTGAAACTCCTGCCGCTCCAACCAAGACGGGCTATACCTTCGCTGGTTGGGATATGGACATCCCTGAAACAATTCCTGCAGAGAATATGAGTTTCACAGCAAAGTGGATTGCAAACCAATATACTCTTACCTTCGATTCAGATGGTGGTAGTGATGTTGCTGCAATCACCCAGGATTACGGTACCAAGATTGAGACTCCTGCTGCACCAACCAAGACAGGTTATACCTTCGCCGGTTGGGACAACGAGATTCCTGAAACCATGCCAGCAGAAAGCATGAGCTTCAAGGCTCAGTGGACCATCAATCAATACACCCTTACCTTCAATGCCGACAATGGCACAGAGGCAACGGTGATTACCCAGGATTATGGAACTAAGTTTGATACTCCTGCTGATCCTACTCGAGAAGGCTACACCTTCGCTGGTTGGGATATGGACATCCCAGAGACAATTCCTGCAGAGAATATGAGCTTCACAGCATTGTGGTCTGTTAATTCTTATAAGCTTGTATATATCTTGGATGGCGAAGTTTATGCAGAATATGACGTAGAGTATGGTTCAGAGATTACTCCAGAGAATGATCCAGAGAAGATCGGTTACACCTTCGATGGTTGGACCGAGATTCCAGAGACCATGCCTGCACATGATGTAGAAATTTATGGTAGCTTCTCTGTTGTAACAGCGATTAGAACCATCCTGGCAGACGAAAAGGCAGTGGATGTTTATAACCTCAATGGTGTTCTTGTTAAGAGAAACGTAGAAGTTGACAAGCTTGACAAGGTACTCAAGAAGGGAGTTTACATCATCTGCGGAAAGAAGTTTGTGGTTAAGTAGAAAGAAAAGAATTGCAGATTTTTTCTGTAACATTGTAAAATAGAATAAGCCCCCAATCTATTGAAATAGTAGGTTGGGGGCTATTCTTTAATGTATTAAAGTTTGCAAATATTTATTTAATTTCTTGCAAAAAATTCTCTATATTGAGAACTTTTGATTATTTTTGCAGCAAAATTGAAGGATTATGAAGATATTAAAGTTTAAAATGCTAAAAGCTTTTGCAAAGAAACATCCTGATGCAGCAGACGCATTAATGCGCTGGGCAGAATATGTTGAAAAGACTGACTGGAAAAGCCATGCGGAATTAAAACAAGCATTTCCTTCTGCTGATTATGTCGGAAATGATAGATACGTCTTCAATATATCTGGTAATAAATTCAGACTTGTAACTATCGTTGTGTTTTTCCAAGGATTTCTACATATAAGATTTGTTGGCACACATGCCGAATATGATAAGATTAAGGACATTAAAAATATATAAC
>ENA-OYWS01000531-OYWS01000531.1-human-gut-metagenome-genome-assembly--contig:-NODE-531-length-17738-cov-7.096646_pt1 | contig 17738 bp, 22 predicted proteins | sample MGYA00244813_ERZ653402 | MGnify/ENA primary metagenome ERZ653402 (study PRJEB26926, sample SAMN06165021) | human gut metagenome | biome: ENVO:00009003; feature: ENVO:2100002; material: ENVO:00002003...
ACCAAGCCGGTCCCTTCTTCTGTTCTGCCTGAGCAGAAAGTGTGGTTGCCGCCAAGGCAGCAACCAACAGCATTTTATTCATTCTTTTCATAAGCAACATTGTTTATTCAAAAAAAATATTCTTTCATAATAACTCAAAATCCTGCATTTTATTGTGCAAGAATGCTAATTGCAAATCCGCCACCTGCAACAGAGTTCAACTTCAAGACAGACTTGCTGGTTACAGTCTTCTTGGTGATTTTGTATAAAGATGGCTTTGCAAACGTTTGTATAACTTTTCTCCCATATTTTCCACTTTCCCTAATATAGCGTAATGCAAAAATACATATATTTGCAGTCGAAAAAAACACAAAAAACGAGGATAGTCTTGGTTCTGCATAATGTGCAGGACCTGCTCTACTAACATAAAACGTAGCATATTTATAAATAACACAATAATACTGAAAAGATGAAAAAGTTAACTAAAAGCCTATTTGTCCTTATGTTGATGCTGGGGACAATGTTGGAGATGAAGGCAGCAGATGTGTATCTGCTTACAGCCCAAACAATCAATGGTAGCGTTGGTAACTATGAAGTGCCAAGCAACCATAAGCTTGCTCAGAACACTCTTTCCGCAGGAGAAAGCGGTGGAACTGTTGCACAATCTGCAACAGATGTCGAACCGGGTTACTATCTCGTGGGCAATTTCTTCTCAGAACATAATGTCGGCGGAGACGTTAATCCGGGCGGCGACAGGGATACGATAGAATATACAAAACACGTGTATTTCAAATTCGAACAGCAAAAAGACAATAGCTATGCGTTCAGCATCCCGGCATGCCTCACGGCACATGCAAAGATTCTTGCTGTAGCTGATGACGGCTCGATGATGGTCTATGGACCGGGAAGTGAGTTCGGACTGCACGGAGCAAAGAATGGAACCGCTCGGCCCGTAACAAACGGTGCGGTAGGAACTATGGGAACACCTACGGCAGACTGCATTCCCCTTAAAGGCTCCGCAACATTAGCAGAGGACGGCAACTACTGGAATCTCGAGACCCGCAATGACGGAGTGACAGACGACGACGGCCTGTACACCTTCAGCTTTACGCTTGACAAAGACGGAAACCCCTCCGACTGGCAGGTAAAGCATGATGCCACGAGATGTGTGTCTTATATCCTTGGCAACATGACAGGGGCTACGGCGCAGCCGCTCTATGATGAGCGTATAAATGGTGGAAATGATGGCGCATTCGACAACAATATTGAGGGTTCGCTCTATTTTGACGGATCGAACGGTTATTGGGGAATAGGATATATCGTGAATGATTTGAGCAATAAAGAAAATGCTCAGTTTAAGCAGGCACAAAAGGCTACGCCGGATATTCATCCCACAAAGAGCGTAGGCAACGGTTCCGGAACTCACGATAAGCTCTTCTTCCTCGGCAATGGAGGATATGACTATACTTCTTCATATGAGTACCGCAACAAGGTCTGGCCTAACCAGAAACCCTTTACCCTTAATCTGCATGGTATAAAGAGAGTTCAGTATAATCCCGCTCGTGGCGATGGTCGCCTGACGGAGAAAGACGGCAGTTATGGCATGTCGGGCGAAATACTTATTGACGGCGCTAACCAAGCCGACTTCACGATAACTGACATGTCCATGATAGGTGATGCTGTGGAAGAAACTTATGATGCAGAAAATGGCAAATGGAATTATGATTCTAAGGCAGGAGAAATGAAGTATGACGCCAATGAGCGTTGCTTCTCGTTGACGATATCTACCGAAGACGAAAAATACGCCAATTCGCATTTCAGATTTGTTGCCAACCATGACGCAAAGCAGAACTGGGGCGAGACGGACGATAATATTTCAAGCAATAATGGATTCGCAAGACGCACTTATGATGATGACACTGATGCTGCCAACCACTCTTGTGTGGCTGACGATCCGAACGACGTGCAGTTCCGTAGAACGGCGAGAGAGAATGAGGAGACTCTTGGTAAGAATGATATTCTCTGGAACCGTCCCGCAGGAATATGGACGATAAGGTTCTACCCAGAGCTTGACAAGAATGGTAAAGACATCTCTCGCTATACCATATCAGGAACAAAAGTCATCAAGATGCCTTTCACATGTCGCGTTGGAAAATTTATCCGTACATACAGCAACAGTGTTGCAATGGCACCTGTCGACGACAACGTGAAAGTGTATGAGGCATATCGCTACAAAAAAACGGAGAATGAAGGAGACCCACTTTCAGAGCGTATGGGGACGGTTTATCTTCGTCAGCTCAAGTACATTCCGGCAAATATGGGAGTGGTACTCGTAGGAAAACAACCTGCGGAAGGAACCTTCAAAGACGGCGACAAACTGAATTTCTCTTTGAAGGAAGCACCGGCTGAAATGCCGTTAGAAGGTGATAATTACACGGCAGTGTGGACAAAGGCAGACGAGTATGCTGGTCAAGAATGGAACAACTATCTCAAGCCGACAGTCACGGCTAACGACAAACTTGGAAATGCTGATACCGATGCTGATGGAAAAATACTCCATCGTTACTTCGGACTTGGAAACTTCCATTCCACAAACTATTATAAGCAACATAAGACCGGAAACGACTATATCGGTTTCTTCCGCTTTACGCAGAATGGCAGAAGCGGCGCAAACAAAGCTTACCTGAGTATTCCGGCAAATACTGTTGTAGACGATGGAGTAGGAGCGAAGTTCGGGTATATCGATTTTAACGGACAGTTCCTCGGAAATGAGACGGACGACCCGAAGAATCCGTCGCTTTCCAAGATGGCTATTGTCTTCGATGACGAAGATGATGACGGAAGCACTACTACTGTACCAGAAGTCAAGCCGAATAGTACAGACGCCGACGCATCGTTCTATACCCTTCAGGGAGTAAAGGTGTCACGTCCTGTCAAAGGAGTGTATATTCATAATGGAAAGAAATTCATCAAATAAAAACTAAGGAAAAATGAAAAACTATATAAAACCGGAAGTCAAGGTGTATGAAGTTAGAATCGAGTCTCTTCTTAGTGAAAGTGGACAGGGTGAGGTATGGGACGCCCCAAAACGTGACTATTCTCTCTTTGGTGATGGAAATGGTGAGGGAGATGCTGACGGACAAACTGGTAGCGGCGGTCTTTGGGATGACGAAGACTTTGAAGATTGAATGATATATTCTGAATAAATGTAGTTTTAGTTGCGTTAAGCAATGGTGTGAAATAGACAAAGGGCTGGACTCCAAATCTGGAATCCAGCCCTTTTTGACGCTCTTTTCATTATCTGTTTCTATAGCAGACGATGGTGTCAGTCATCGCCCCACTTATTGCTGTTCGACTCTCCCCACAAGTCTTTGTAAGTATCCTTGGTATCCTTCTCGTTGACTACCTCAAAGTTGCTGATACATTTTCCCGTGGTACTTCCTCTGAATACGCTCGCCTTTACGATGGCTTCGTTGCAGAGAGCCTCGAGCTGTATCACATTAATTTCTGGAGTTATATAGTTCTTCTTCATTTTGCGTAACTGTTATTTGGGGTTTATCTGATAATTATCTTCTTTCCGTTCACTACATACATTCCCTTAGGCAGTCCCTCCAGACTGCAACTGCGGCGCACCATCTGTCCGTTCATGTTGAACACGCCCTCTATGCCGCGCTTGTAGGATGTGCAGTCGGTGCTGCCGTGTATGTCGGCGATGCCTGTGGTGCTGTCTTCCACTCCGTCGATGAGCAGCGAAACCTGGCTCTGTTTTCTATTGTCTGTCAGCTCAAACCAGCAGCGGAACGCCTTCAGTCCGTATGAATACGGCTCGACGCTGTTTTCTTTATTGCCGCTCGGCACCTGTATCAGCTTTCCCTTATACATGAAATAGTCGCCGTTGAGGTTGTCTCTGCCATCGATAATCTTGCCCTTGTCGTATGTCTTTGCCATTGTGCCTTTGCAGACCATCTGGCCATGGCCACCGCCGGTGGCAGGGAAGGTTATTGTTGACTCCCAATTGGTGGTGTTTAAATACTTATTCAGCGTATCCCTGTTGAGCGTCACCATCGTGATGTCGTAGTGGTCGGCTTTCAAGGTCTTCGTCAGACGGTTGTTTTCGTCCTTAGACGGCTTGTAGTCTTTATCCAGCCATTCGCTGTTGTCATTGCCCTTTGATGTGTAGAAGTGTTCTACGGTGTAGGGTGATGACTTCACCTGTGTATATGGCGGGTACACGATATATGGCTCGAATGCCTTTACCATCACTTGCTCGTCGCTGTCTGGCTCCACGGTCACGAACTGCACGCTGTTTTCCGTCAGTTTGGCAAGCTTCGCCACCTTCACGGCATCTCCGAACGTGCGCTTCATCTGTCCCCATGTCAGGTCGACGGGCAGAATAAGCGAGTTCCACATATTGTCGTTCAGCTTGCGGTTCAGATGCAGCACGCTGTTCTTGTATTCGTCTGCAGCCTTGGTCAGATAGCGCAGGTCGGTAGACTCCTCGTCGAGAATCAGCTCCGGGTTGCGTCGTGGTCCGGCATAATCCAGTTTGAAGTTGTCTACGGCGGTCAGTTCGTTGTCTCCAACTTCCGGTTTCCCGTCGGGTGTAGGGTCGACATAGAAACCAATGCGGAGAATCACGGGATTGTCGTTTGATATTTCTTTCCCATTCGTGGCTTTGTCGATACATATCTGCACCTGGTTCTCATACTTTCCCTCGAAGAAGGCCTTTCCGATACCGGCTCCATCGTATGTCTTGCCAAGCGCCTCGGCATCAGCCTGACTGATACCGTTGAGGGTTGCTGTTGAGTATTTATCATCAATCGGGTTGTTGTTGGCATCGAGCACCGTAATGAACAGGTTAGCAAGCGGTTTGCCGTTCGTAGTGATGTTCTCCGAACTGTTCGATGTGCTGAATCCGTTGCATCGCAGCAGGAACCATCCTCCCTTGTGTACCTTCACGTCCTGATAGAATGTGAAGCCGCGCAGGCCTTTGGTGTAGCAGTAGAAATACTGGCCGTATTTTTGTTGATGAGTTTGATCTGTATAGCCTACCCAGTCTTTTGTACCAGTACTGCTTAGCTTGTTATACTGCTTATACATATGTTCGTCTCCAAAGCGCAATTTGTCTTTCCAACCATCACCTGTGATATTCCATTTTTGAGCATCTGCATCATTCACTCTGAAATCCGGACATGCAATAAGGAAAGAGGCATCGACAGGCGACTTCATATATGCAGGGCTTGTGTTGAAGAGCAGGTAATACTCATTCTTTGTAATGACCTTCCATTCCTGATTCTTGTATTCCTGGGTGCCCTTGGCGGCTAAGGTCTTCTGATAATCGCAAAGTTTGTTCTCGTCGCCAGGATAAGCAGTGAGATAACCTAATGTTGTTGGATTGCCGATTTTGACGAGATATACCTTGTTCGTTTCTGAATAGTCCGTGGCTTTATCAAATCTGATAATGCTCCTATCTCCAGCACCCTGGTCCATAAACACCTGGATATGTTTTGTGTCGATTCCCAAATATGCCAAATTTGCAGAACCTTTTACCTTGTTCTCCAGACGATACTTTCCTTCTGAATCGCTAATCAATTTCATATAAATGGTATATGGCGTAACATCCAATGAAGCATGAGTACCCCACATACCGCCAATACTCAGAAACTTTTTGGCACCGACATTATACAGACACACAATCTTATTTCCGTCAGTTTCATTTGTTCCATTGCTTGTACAAATGTCTGACGAAGGATCAATGCCATAAAGTTTGTCAACACCTCCAATAGTATTTTCTATTCCGTTGCTTTCCGTCGTTTTATTTTGTGCCAAAGCGACAGTAGTGTTTGCTGCCATAAGTACTGCGACTAACGCAGCCGCAATGCTTCCTTTTGTTTTAGCAAAAGAAAGCAGATAACTTTTAATCTTCATAATTTATTAATCCCTATTGTAGATTTTTTTCTAAAAATACTTATTCATTCAAATGTGTCAATTGTGACATCTATGCTGTCATCCTGATATGAAATGCCTGCAAAGGTATGGAAAAAAATATTTACGATAAAAATCCCCCCCCGCCACTATTGTTATTTATGATTTATTAATACAAAATGAGCTGTAATAGTTCATATATCAAGAAGAAAGCCTGTCGGTAATGAAGAATTTTCACTACCGACAGGCTTATCTGTATTCAACGGGAACGCCTCATGAGGCGTATTGTATACAGCCCTTATTGGCTTCGGACGATTTTGCCGTTCGTTGTTAAGAGTGCTTTCTATATACGTACACAGGCGTGGGGCTTTCGGCGTTGCTCGTTTCGACAACAAAGCAGAACGCCAAAGCTGGTTCATGTATTCGATATACGTCATACGCTCTCTTTACTATCGTTGTCGTAAGCATTTGGCAAGTTCTTGTCCACTTTACTCTTCCGTTTGCAATAGCCAGCAACAGTTTCGTTCATAGAGCGAGCGTGTGTAATGTGGCTTTGACTGCCGAGGCAGGGTGCATGTTCTTGTTGCCAAACTTGATGTGTTGCAAGTAGCCAGTGCGATGTTGCGAGGCTTGCCGAACTGCTGTTCAAGATCCTCGCCGAGTTCGTTTCTGTTCATGCCTTTCGGTAATTTAACTGTCTAATTTGCTCGTTGAGCATTGACAACTTGCTTATCAGTTCATCAAAAGAAGGCACCTGCCCGAAAATCATGTGCTCACACATGAATTTATAGTCATCTTGCCATAGTCTTGCAATATCCTCGTTGGGCACGATACATAATGTGGCAGGATATAGCTCATCATAGTTGAAGCCCTTAAGTCCGATGAACTTTCTGCGATGTTCAAGTACCGCCTTGTACAGAGCCTCGTTGTGGATTGCACGATCTGCAATATTACCTTCAGAATCCATCATCATTGCCAAATCATAGATATGGCGAGACATACGCTCCACTCTGACCTCGCTCTTCCTGAACTCTTCATGCAGCAGGAAAACCTTTTCAAGGAAAGTACGCTCGGGGATGACAGCGTTCACCTCAAATGGCTTTTCTGCAAATGGAGCTTTGCTGAAATGGGCGTCAATAGCAGCGTTGATTGCTTTTTTCTCAATAGGCTCCATCATCGATCTGCCGCTGATTTCTATCTTTACCGTATTCTTGATATATGGTGATACTTCATACAAACTATGAAAGGTTATTGTTATCACTTCTGGGTCTGTTGTCGTAACTGGTGTGATTACAACATCCACACTAAAGGCATCTGCCCGTATGCCCAAATCTACTAAAGCTTTCCTTACATCATGCTGCATCTTCTCTCTTACGAAAGAACAGGCGGCACGACGTAGTCTGTCGCTGATTTGAGTCTTCGATAATTCACCGCTAAAGCCAAGGAATTCTCGGCTGAGTGCAATATCCACGTCTTCGGAGAATCTGGCAATCAAGTTCCAGCATTTGCTGAGACTTGTACCTCCTTTGAAAGCAATATGTTCTGCATATGGCAAAGTATGAAGGGCTTTCAACACCTGCGTTACCCACCAGTCCTTTTCGATACTTGACGGCGGTAATCCGGTCTGCATTGCCACGGTATTGATAGCTTCACGTTGTCTATCTTCTGGTATGTCTATGAATTTCATCGTGCAATTAGTATTTTGCGCACCCATGCAGGGGCAAGTTTTATATCATGATTGAAATCGTTGTCGTTTACATTCTTTGCGTGTTCGACAAGCATGTTGCGTTCTTCGTTGGTTATTTTTTCTTCGCCTATGGCGCGCATGGCTGTTACAACAAGCATCATCAGCTCTGATTTATAGGCAAAGTTCTTGCCCGAAGAAGAATGCTTGAACAGGATGCCACGCCCATTTCCGATCTTTATCCTACGTGGTGCGCCGTTGGTCATGAACACGACATTCATGGGCATCTGTGTGGACAATCCGAGACGATTCAAGGCATATGCTCCCATAGGTACAATCTTAGCCTTGTCTCGTTTGGCTATAGCCTGGGCAATGTCTTCAACAGACGGATAGATAATGCCAAGTCCATATTCCTTGTCCTCTTTAGGGTAATAATAGATACCATGAGCCAGCCGCACCAACATTCCGTCGGTGTACATTCGATGGAATGTTGACTTCACGGCTGATGGTGTTCCGCAGTCTGCATAGTCTTGCTGGAAGACTATCGAACCACGCCCTTTCCCTCTAAGCCTCATTTCTATCTTATTTACAGTGCTTTGGCTTGATGTCTGTACCATATTTTTGAAACCTTTTTATTATATTTTTGGTTCTTGTTTGTCTGCAAAGGTATAGTATTTTCTTCTAAACGCCAACGTTTTTATTGAATATCCGTTTTTGAAACGCAATTTAGGCAAACTCGCAATAGGTCAGTCTATCAATTTCACCAGCTCGCGTTTCATCTCGTTGTCGATTTCTCTGTAACGTGCAAAAGCTCGACTGCCATCTGTGTGTCCCGAAAGAGATGCAACAAGATTTGGATCTTTCACCTTCTTGTAACCCTGCCGTTCCGCGCTCCAATGATTAGGATTGATGGATAACTCGCTGACAGCCTTGATGTCAGTCTTGCCGTCACGCACACGGAAATAAACGTGCGCCTGGTCGGTTATGTTGTTCTTTGCCGAGGTTTCTCGGATGAATACTGTTACTTTCATGCTACTCTATATATAATGATGTATAACTGGTAGATTGTATAAACGTTGGTTGATGAGGTTGACAAGATTTACTTTCGTTTCCTCATCAATCTCTCTGTATCTGGCGAAAGCTCTGCTTCCGTTTACATGTCCTGTCATGGAACTCACAAGCTCGGGGTCTTTCACTTTCTTGTATAGGTTGCCGATAAAGTTGCGTCTTGCCATGTGGCTTGTAGCGACATCACATATTGGCTTCTGAACCTCCTTTCCTGTGACGGTGTCCAGGATAGTAACCATTCTGTTAATGTCACATTCTCGAAGCACGGCACGGATGCCCTCGTTGTATTGATACACTTGCTTTGTCTGCAGAAGCTTTTCTTGCTTGCCATCGTAACGTTTTAACCCAAATCGGTCATTAGGATTTCTCTGTGTCGTACGGCAAAGAGAAATCCTAATGACCGATTTGGGTTTATGATGCTGTAAGACTAAAAATAAGAATGACACATTGCTAAAACGGCAAAGGATGATTGACAGATTGTCAACCATCCTCTCCGTTGTTGAGCATACAAGATAATATTACTTAACCTTTTGACCCTTGCCATTGATGATAACACCTCTACATTCTGAGTCCTCACAAAGGTAGAGGTCGTAGGCTATAGCTTTTATGCTACTATATATTGGAGGTGTGATAGCTACCTCACCAGTCAGAAGGCTTAGATAACCACGTTTGTCTCCACTCTTGTGGCAAGCCAGCGTGTCCCTACCCAACGGCTTGAATAGCCAGTCAATATCTGTAACAGTCTTCTTGCCGTCAGCATTCTTGACATAGCCAGGGTTGTCATACAAATGGAAATGGTGACTCCTTGGGAGAGTTTCATGGTATCATACACACATTCTTTAGCTCTGTACTTCCAAGGGAGTTCCTCATAGAACGCATGACAAACACTATACACCACAGCAGCGGTCAACATCACCATAATGACAGCAAAGGACGAACCGACAACACGGCGTATAAACTTGCCATACTTGGAGTCGTCGTTCATGCCTAATATTGTCGTAAACCAGTTGGCTATACTGGCAAGGATGGCGGTGAATCCGTGCCAAAACAATACGAAAGCTCGTTTCATGGATGTCGATTTCATTTGTTTTCCTCCTCATCAAAGGCTTCATCAGCCATGTTCGCATATAGGTTGCGGCGCTCTGATTCCGATGCAGGAACCGCACAACAACCTTTCATCTCTGCTGTTTTCCACTTTGCTAGACGACCGAAGAGATTCATACGGGTGCTACTGTCTTTCTGCATCGAAGCACGTGTTCCCTCATTGCTGTAGTCAAAATTTCGGGCATTGCGGATAGACATTGACATGGCCACCTCTACAGAGTCTTGGTTGGCTCCCATATAAGTGAATGTCCATCCCTCGCCACGCAGCCGTTCCACAAGGTCCTTAATGGTCTTGCCGTTATACTCGCGAGAGGCATTCTCCATACCATCCGTGATAATGGTAACGACCACCATAGTATCCTTTATGTCCTGTACATGCTTGTGCATACCAGTTTGCGTCATGCCCATAGCGTCATAGAGTGGTGTTAATCAAACGAGCGCATAGTCTTGATGAAGGTTAATCGTACCATGCCAAGAATCTCTATCGCCTTGTCAAGGCTGGTCTTCAAGCTTTCTTCACCATTATACCGATGGTGTATTTCGGATTATCGGCAGGAAAACAACCTACAAACGTAAATTCATCAGAACTTCTTTTCTCTGAGCATAGGATCCTATGTTACAGAATATTAGCATGAATAGTAATAAGGCTCTAACTGTTTGTTTTATTGTTTTCATTCCGTCTCTACAACTTTAGGTTGTACTATCAGTTCCAATCGCTTGATATCGTCTTCTGTCAGTTGGACATTCCCTCCATTTCTGTAATAGTCGAGCACTCTTTCTGCGCCATGTCGGTCCAACACAGCATGTTCTTCTGCTTTCATGTAGTATTCTACAGCAAGTTGCTTGTTTGATTTGCCATTATCGTCAGGTTCATAATAGAGGTCGCCAAGAATCAGATAGGCGAGAGGTACACGATGAGCAATTATGCCAAGCTTTGTCGCATCTGCTCTCAGTCTGCCTTTCCAATCAGGTATGGTTAACAGCAGTTCAGCCAAAGAACAACCTTGTTCAGCCGCATCCTTAACCATGTTCATTCCTGATATGGTGTCACCTTTATCTATAGTTATAATTCCAAGAAGAGTTTTAGCTTCTGGAGATCCATTATTGCTTAGCACATGTTCCACGCTGTCTGTACCTTCTTGAATATACGACTTATAGCCATCCATCAATAAAAATAGAGTTTTGTATTCATGTCCATCAGGCAAGCCGTAGATATAGTCATCCATGCGATTGATTGCTCCACGCCACTCAGCCATGTGAGCCATAGTAATCATTCCGAAGAAATCCTTCTTTACCCCAATACCATCTCGATAGCAATCTGCCAGTTTCAGATAAGCCGAACCATCGCCCCAGCGAGCTTGATAGAGCAATGACTTGATTGAGTCTTGCGGAGTGACAGTCATGCCCTTCTGCTCTGTCAACTTCTGTGAAGACAAAGTCTCTTCCATCACCTGTTGCTCAGAGCAACTTGCAAGAAGCAACATCATTATTAAATATAAGCACAAATTCTTCATAAAAATTCCATTTATTCGTTTATTTGTTTATTTGTTATAAATAGTAAAATCTCTCGTAGTTGAACCGTGACAATTCACTTTGTGTAGTGTTCAATGCCTTTAGACGTTCTGGTATCTCATGTAGGGGTGTACCGTCGTCCAGAAGTCTTCTGAGTTGTGTAAACATGATGCGGTTTGTCCGGTCCATGCTCTCCTTGTCTGTATCCACGCCATTCTCTTCAGCTTCGCTCATTTCGGAAATAATCATGCCAGAGAACAAGCCATGCAGTCCTTCCTTCTTGGCAAACTCCACAGCATGACACCATATACCGATGATGCCTCCACAATGCTTGCGAAGATAATAGGCTTGCGGATGACCAACGATTATTCCGTCAAAGTCTTCTTCCTCATCGTTCTTGCGAAAGAACAAACCTTTGTCTGAACCATGACCAAGCAGCATGATACGCTCACTTGGCGACGTATGGCGAAGCTGATACCCCATCTCTTTGTTAGGGCAATATGATTCTATCAACCGTGCTCCCAACCCTTCATAAAGGATTGAGAGCATTTCGGTCGTTTTATCTGTCGGATGTATCACTAACATAGTCTTTCTTTTTATCTTGTTTATGATAATAGGGAGGGAAAAGTAACCTCGAATCTATCACTCCATTGGTTTGACATCATCGAAAATCATCTCTTTCTATATCAAGAAAATCTTTGGTAAGTTTTACCAGTCTTTTGTTTGCAAGACACAGATGTTCCTGCAAGTTCTTCTTGACAGTATTGTTGTCTATCTTTCCTCTCTTGTAGTTCTTGATGAGCAGATTGATATTTTCGAGTTTACTTCTTAGCAACCATTCAAACAGTGTACCTTGCTCACGAGGTAGATCAGAGTACCATTCGTCAATGCTTTCACGATGTGCCCGATAGGTGGTTAGCGTGTACATATAGTCATCGTGAATGAGTTTAGTTGTCTCTATGTCATTACACAGATACGCCAGTTGCTTATATGCTTCTATCAATCGATAGTCAACTGGCATGACAGAACGCCAGGCAGCCATATTCATATCGGCTTGGGTACAACAGCTGTATGTTCCCATGACTCCATCAATCACCCGAAATAGTTTTTCGTAACTGTTAGGTTCTTGCCATTCGCCACCTGTTTTTTTATAGAAGTGCTTCATCTGCAATCGTGCTACCTCATGCCAGACAAAGGATGCGTTTGCTTCATCCATACCCGAATTGACCATACTTGCGTATGAATCGAACAGGGCAATAACGATAGAAATGGTGTCTTTGTAGTCTTTTGTAATCCACTTGTTATACTCTTTATTGTCCATGCCCAAGTCTTCCAAACCGTAGCTACCAGTTTTGCTGTACGCTGTATCAGCGATGGATAGCAAGGAGTCAACCGTATGTTCTGAACAAGTAACGTATGCCATCACTTTTTTCTTGTCAACATCCAGATGTTTCAAGACAAATGGAATGCTGTCTTTAGCGACCATCACCGTATCGGATTCCTGATTATCCAATCCGCCTTTGTTTCCTTTACAGGAAACTGCGGAAAGGACAATCAGAAACAATACCGTCATTTTGAATATTGTAGTAGTTTTCATGTTGCTCATTTTTGTTATTCAATATCTATTCTTGCCACCTCATCCACATTTTTTATCTTACGGATATTTTCAATGGCTTGCTTTAGTTCGTTGGAAGAATGTACCTCAAAATCCACCGTGGTTTCCACAATGCGGTCTTGGGTTACTGTATGGAGCTTCGAAATGGAGAGGTTCTGTTGCTCTGTAATGCAAGCAACCACATCGCTGAGCAGATGATGACGGTCGATGCCACGGATACAGATACGAACGGGGAACAGGAACAGTTCATTCTCCTTGAAATCCACAGCTACAATGGTATCGCCCTGCTTGGATGCCTGACGAATAGCGGTGAGGCAGTTGCGCTTGTGGAGCGTAATCTGTCCCTCTGTATTCTTGAAACCGACGACTTCGTCTCCCGGCAACGGATGGCAGCAGGTACAACGCTTATACTCCATCTTGGGACGGTCGGTGAAGAAACTGCCCAAACTACGCTTTGCCTTATAGGTCAGCACATGGTTCTGCCAGTCTGCTTCTGGTACTGTATCCTCTGCAGTGCCTATCTCTACACAATCGCCACGATGGAGCACCGTCTTCACAGAGGACAGTTTACCGTTGATACGTGCATACACGGCATGAAGTCCTACTTCGGTATGAATTTCGAAGGCAAAATCGAGTGCAGTGGCATACTTGGGCAGTACGATACATTTGCCTTTGGGTGTGAAAGCCATGATGTTGTCATGGTAGAACGATGCCGTCACGCCATCCATATAGTCCATCTCGTTGGTGTGGTAGGCTATATCCTTGAGCACAGCCCTGAACTTTTCCAACCATGCCTTCAGGTTTTCCTCCGTGCGTTCAGCAGTACAGCCAAGGCGGTTGTTGCGTATCATACGTTCAGACGAGATATGCACTTCCTCCCATTGTCCCTTTGGATTGAGAAACTTCACATGGAAACTCTGGTAGCCGTTCTCCTTCGGGGCATTGATATAATTGACCACAGAACAAGGACGCTCCTTGAAACAGTCGGACAACACGGCATAGATATGCAAGCTCTGCTTCTTCTCCTCCTGCAAGCCGTCAGCCTTGTAGATGATACGCAGGTAATGCTTGCTGTCGATATGTTCGAAATCACAACATTTGGACTGCATTTTGCGCCAGATACTGTAAGGTGAGCGCATACGGAGCTCGATGCGTGCGTCAATGCCGTTAGCTTCAAGTATCTCCTTAGTCTTGGCGATAAAGACATCCACATCTGGTTTTTCCGACAGCTGAAGTTCAGCCAATTGCTTCTCTATTTGTTCATACTCACGTGGACAGCGATAGCGGAATGACAGGTTTTCAAGTTCCGTCTTTACGTTATACAAACCAAGGCGATTGGCAAGAGGGGCATAGAAATAATCTGTTTCCGAGGCAATCTTCATCTGCTTGTCTGGGCGCATGCTGCTAAGTGTACGCATATTATGAAGTCGGTCTGCCAACTTCACCAGGATGGCACGCACATCAAACTGTACAGACGATAGCATTTGGCGGAAGTTATCCACCTGCTTCGACTGGTCATACTGAGCTTTCTTCTGCTTAGTCACGACACCGACAAGAAATGCCACATCATCCCCGAAACGTTCACGGATCTCATCTATACTGTAAGGACAATCCTCCACAACATCATGTTGAAAAGCTGCCATAACAGGGTTTGCTCCCAGCTCCAGCTCTTCTGCCACAATGCGTGCCACGGCAACAGGGTGACTGATATAGGGTTCACCAGACTTGCGCAGTTGGTCTTTGTGGGCATAAGCGGCAAAGTCGTATGCTTCATGCAGCAAGTTCATTTGTTTCTCGTCCACTCGTTGAGCCATCAATGTGAAGATTGCGTCCACATCGGCTTGTATCTTCTTTTCATACTTCTCATTCATAGTCTTTTCATTTTTATCGTTCATTATAAGAGAGTGGAAGAGTGGTTGATATTATATCAACTTTCTTCAGAAAACATGAGATTTCATGTTGCAGGAGTACCGACCCATGCCATTCTGCTTCCCAATGCGGCTATAGTCCACAATGAACAGATAGCCAAATCAATTTCTAATAGTGTCTTTCTCATCTTGTTTCTTTTTTATTCTATTTCAATCAATATTGCCGTATAGTTGTCATCACCTTGTTTTTGACAGAGAAAGTCAAATACATCGAGTATATCTTCCAAGGGCTTGTCGTCCAACATCCTTGCTTGTATGATGTCGGGTGCCATGCTCTTGTACAAGCCATCAGAACAGAGTAAAATTCTGTCTCCTTTCTGAATGGTGAACCGCCTGATGTCGGGAACAGCGACTTCCGGACGATAGGTGAAGAAACAGCGTGACACAACTTCCCATCCGAAGTCAATACGCACATGATCTTCAGTTTGGTAAAGTAATCCATCACTTTGTCTTAGTAGATAGCAACGGCTGTCGCCCACATGGGCTATTGTCGCCTTGTCACCTTCAATGCTGGCCATAACCATCGTAGTACCCATCTCTGCATGGCTGAGGTCATAGGACCTCTGGTTGATGGCATTACAAGCCTTTTTGCAAGCCATAACAACTTTTTGGTCACTGTCTGGAGTGTCTGTATTATCCTGCCAGTATTTTGAAATGGCATCGCAGACTGCCTCACTTGCCACCTCGCCAAAGGAATGACCTCCCATGCCGTCACATACTATGCCCATAAAGCGATTGTGCTCTGGCATTTTCAGGACGTTAAAGCAATCCTCATTATTGCTTCGCCGACCAGTCTTGCTGATTGTTGCATATTTGATTTTCATTGTCTTCACATAAATGGTTCCATACATAACAACCATATTTCCCTAATACTGTCTTGCGTTTTTTGAAGCAACGATTTGCTTTCGCATATCGTCTCCAATTCTTCTTCTGAACGTTGGGGCTGTTTGTCAGAATTACCACTATTGGCTGAAACCTTTTTGGTAGCAGCCCTTTTACCATATCATAAATTCTACTCATAATATATATAGATTACTGTGTGTGACATGCTTTCTTCAGTAGCTTTATCAAGTCTTTGTATACAGAGTCGCTGATTCGTCCATGGTCGCGAGCATCGTTGATGGCATCATACACCTTGTCTCCCGAATAAGAATCCAGTCCTCCCCACAAGTTGTCTGTACATAGATTTGTTGTGTAGATATGATTGGTGTTGAGCTGCGTTATCAATGCAGATTTGGCCAAATTGCGGGCATCCATATCTGGTGCTGCACCAAACGAGATGTCATATCCGTGACTGGTATCGTGCAAGCCTTCGCTTGTTCCCAATGCGTTTTGCACAGCATCTTCTATTTCATCATGACTATATTGGGATAGATTAAGCGTAGAACCATCAAATCCATCAATCACACTCTCGTGTCCACTTGTATCGTAATGGCTACCATCTCCATTAGAGAACAGGTCGCCTAATCTTTCAAAGAATTCAAACATGGCGTATTCGTTTTTATAGTTTTACTTACTTGTTCTTTTGGTCTCTGAATGCCTTGCGGAAAATCTCGCCAAGTTCTTCTTTCGTAAGCTTTGATTTACCGAGATACTCGTTTCTGAAGTATGCCTTTGCCGTTGAACCGATAGCCCAAGCAAATGCAGCAGATGTCGCGGCATCAAGGGCTGCACCAACGGCATAACCTAATCCAGTTGACTCCATAAGCATTGACAGTATCTTCGAACCGACATTCATTGAAAGAAACCACATGCCTGCACTGAGTACAAACTGCTTGACGAACTTCCAGCCTTCATCTTTTGTCAACTGCACGCCATAGCACTTTCCTATTGCAACAGCACCTGCTCCCATTGCAGAAGCCGTCAAAGCCCAATTCACATGAGCAGGAACTACAGTAGTTCCAACCACAGCAGCCATCATTGTCTTGATAGCCACATCTGCATCTTGATCGCATACATATACTGACTTTGCCATATACTTAGTCAATCACCTCTATATAGCTTGTGCTTTCTGGGAACCACTTGTCAAGCAGTTCATCTGTCTTCCGTTCAATCTCCGGAGTGATGTTCTTGCAGACCTTTTGGTAAGCAACTGAAAGCGAGAACGCTTCGTCTATCCATCCGATGACGGGAAGGCGTTTGGCTGAAATCAAGTCGATAGGGAAAACGAGATATGAGATTGTTGACAATATCATCAGTTTGTCTTTCTTTGGTGTGCCCTTAGCTGTCATAACGAAATAAAGCAACAGCACCGGGCGAGCACTAATGCGTCCTACCTTCATAGCATGCTCATGCAACTTCTCTTTCAAAACGGCAGTATCTATAATACTTTTTTTGTTCATTTCTTCAATGTTTAAGTGGTTATACATGTTTATTGTTATAGAGTAAATGAAGGGTATCAAACTATCATAAAAAAACAAAAACTTGCAAACCTCATAGTAGAGATTTGCAAGTTTTTTATTTTGTAGCAAGTTGTTCTTTGCTATTTATAATTATTGTACCTAACCAATAATAATTAAAGCTAAGACTTTTTGATATATGCTGTCGGATTTTCCTTTAATCATTGTTCTTGTGTCTCTTTGCCGCCTTATACATCTTTTCGCTTTCATCGAAGCGTTGTGTTTTTTTGTACAGATTAGCTAAGTTGTTATATGAATCAGCCAAGTCTTGCTCATATGCTTTCGGATTTTCCTTTACCAATCGTTCTTGTATTTCTATTGCCGCCTTATACATCTTTTCACTTTCATCGAAGCGTTGTATTTCATAGTACAGAACAGCTAAGTTGTAGTATGAATAAGCCAAGTCTGGCTCATACACCTTCGGATTATCCTTTACCAATCGTTCTTGTATTTCTATTGCCGCCTTATTCATCTTTTCACTTTCATCGAAGCGTTGTATTTCATAGTACAGAACAGCTAAGTTG
>ENA-OYWS01000541-OYWS01000541.1-human-gut-metagenome-genome-assembly--contig:-NODE-541-length-17530-cov-7.381173_pt1 | contig 17530 bp, 10 predicted proteins | sample MGYA00244813_ERZ653402 | MGnify/ENA primary metagenome ERZ653402 (study PRJEB26926, sample SAMN06165021) | human gut metagenome | biome: ENVO:00009003; feature: ENVO:2100002; material: ENVO:00002003...
TCTGAGACAAGAAACGGGTTACCGGTCTCGTATGTATAGTGATTGCTATACTGCACGCCGCTTCTTAATACCCAGTAGTTAGGTCGGTTGATGTCGGCTGCATAGCTCAGCTGCATCTGTACATTGCCGATTGGCATCGAAAGGCTGAGAGACGGAAACCACTCGCCATAAGTCTTGCTTTGCTCCGCCATATACTGACCATCGTCATAATATTTGAAGTCCACATTCTCGTATCTCAAACCCGCTTCCATGTTCAGCTTGCTGAAGTCGCGATTATAGGTTACGAACGCAGAAGCCATGCCTTCCTTTATGCGGTCTATTACATTGTCGGCAAGAGTGTTCGGGATTATGGCGTAGTTGGTATTGCGGTTTGTGAACGAATACTCACCTCCTACCGACAAATCACCACCAAAAAGCGGATAAGAGAGCACCATTTTGGAAGCAATCAATCGGTTGTACTTTGAAGTGGTACTGTTTACAAGTTGGTTTTGTATTTCCGAGTTTACCTCCTGATAATGCTCATCTATATTGTTTTTATTATTTCCTTTAGACCAAAACCAGTCGGTATTGAAGTCAATACCCAATTTGCCTACCTTGCCTACATAATATATATTACTTGACCAGTTGCTGTTCTGCCCAAACTCCGATCTGATAGAAGTGTTGGTCTCCGTCAATACTTCATCTCTCAGCACAGAGCCTTCCGTCTTTCCGTCTGTTTGCAGTTTAGGATTGCGCAAGAAACTAATGCTTGCTCCCAACGAATTATTGTCGTCAAACTGATAACTGGCATTCAAGCGAGAACTAAAAGTCTCGGCTTTGTTCTTCCAACGTGTTCTGTCCTGTTGGTTCCATGTCTTGTCGAGATAAGTCATCTGCTGCAAGTCCTTTTCGTCTGGCGACGATTGTTTTGAGCCGTAGGCGTAAGCGCCAAGCTCCAATCCTTGCTTGCGGTAATATATATTCAGCCTGCCATATCCTCCCATGTTCTTTTTCTCGTCGTACGATCCTTCCGTCGTAGCGTCAAATCCGAAACCGTCGCCCAGCATCTTCTTTGTGGTGATACGTATAACAGCCTTCGTGCTTGCAGCATAACGAGCGCCAGGGTTGGAGATTACCTCCACCGACTTGATGTTGTCCGAACTTAAGCGGTCGAGTTCACTTCTGTCCCTCATCTGTCGTCCATTGATATATATTATAGGCTCGCCACGTCCGAACACCTTGATGTTGCCGTTTTGTGCAGACACGTTAGGTATGCGGTCGAGCAGATGCTCCATGGTTCCTGCCTTTTCAAGTACAGACCCAGCAACGGTTGTTGTCATTCCGCCATTCTTAAGTATGGTCTTAGGCAGCGACGACTTCACCACCACTTCTCCAAGCACCTTGCTGTCTGCCACCATCTTTATCACACCAGCATTCTCGCCTGTACAATCCTTCCATGCAGTCTTGTATCCTACAGATGTAACCTTTATTATTCCATTGTTGCAAGCCGAATCTATGGCAAAATGTCCATCCTCACCGCTTACAACACCTTTCACGAAAGCAGAATCCTGTCTGTTCAAAAGCACTACATTGGCAAATGCCAAAGGTTCGCCCTTCTCATCAACAATCTTTCCCTTTATATCCTGTGCCATCATCGGTGTGATAGCCGAGAAGCATAGAAACGTTATAAGCGTTATCTTATTCATAGTTACTATTTTCTATTTAGCTGGGCAAAGGTAATAAAAAATAATAAAAACGAAAGAAAATGCTGTAAAAACTTGGAATGTAAAAAACAATATCGTATATTTGTAATAAAATGAAAAGATTATGACAACAACAAACGATTATATTACCATTCTTCGCAAATACCTAAGTACCAAAGCAGATGCTTATGGAATTACAAAGATAGGAATCTTTGGATCTGTAGCGAGAAACGAACAGACCGAAGATAGCGATGTCGATGTTTGTGTTGAAATGAAAAAGCCAGACTTATTTACAATGGTTCATATCAAAGAAGAACTGCAAGAACTCTTTGGTAAGCCAGTAGATATAGTACGACTTCGCAATAATATGAATCCTATGCTTTTGAAGCAAATTAAAAGAGATGGAATATATGCATGACGAAGAACTCTTATATTATTCGCTCAAACGAATAGCTTCTACTATTGAAAGAATCATTGATAACTCTAAAGCCATTGATGATTCACAATATTATTTGCTTTCACCAACTGGCATGGAACGTCTTGAAAGTACATGTATGTTGCTTCTTGCAATAGGGGAAAGTATTAAAGGGATTGATAAAATGACACAAAAGCAACTCCTTTTCAATTACCCAGAAGTAGATTGGAAGGTGTTATGGGAATACGTGATATTATCGCTCATCACTATTTCGATATTGATGAATCTATTGTGTTCGATGTAGTTAAAAACAAACTTCCAGGAATGTTAGAGACTATAAATAAAATGATAGAAGAACTCTAAAATATCGGTTAAGCAAAGAATTTGGTTACTATATACCTTTCGGGGTCTAAAGCTATATAGTAACTTTTTTATGATGTTTTTTCTTTTTTACTGCTTTACCTTCCTACTTTCTGATGCAAATATCGTACTTGAAAACTCCCGCGAAAATTCTCATTCTAGAGATTTGCTGAACATAAAACGTTCGGTTTTGCGGTTCGGCGCAGACTGAAAAACAGAGAAATTGAGACTTTTTAGTGCAAAACGATAGGTTTTGCACCGCTTTTCGTGAGTTTTTACAAACTTTTCGTGAGACTTTACATGGTAACTCTTGAGACTTTACCCAGTAAAACCTATGCTTTTACCATGTAAAGTCTCACGATAAGTTTGGTTCGCTCGAATTGAAAATTGCACACTTTTGCGAAAAACACTGCAAAAGCTTCTGAATCATCCGTTTACGCTTGCACGCTCAAAACTCGCGAAAAATGAAAAACAAAATCCGTTGTCGGTTTTTCGCGAGTTATGAGCGTGCAAATCATGCAAATATTGTCTTGGCAAAAAGTGTGCCAGACTTTATCTGCGTTTATTTCTTGAGATCAGCGTTTATTTTTTGAGAAGCGATACGGCGAAGCCGCCGCCGCGTGCCTGCTTAACCTTCAGCACGTCGCCCTTCTTCACGGTGCGGTGCAGGATGGTGTAAGCCTTCGGGTTCTTCTCGTAGTCGGCGTTCTTGCCGTCCTGGTAGATGGCGCAGTCGTACTTGGCACCTGCGTCGAGGAAGTCGAGCTTCACGGTAGTCTGACGGGCGTTGTTTGTCTTTCCGCCCACGAACCAGTTGTCCGTGCCCTTAGCCTTGCGAGCCACGGTGATATACTCCGCTGGCTCAGCCTCCAGATACTTCGAGTCGTCCCAGTCGCAAGCCACGTCGCGTATGAACTGGAAGGCGTCGTCGTACTTCTCGTAGTGTTCGGGCAGGTCGGCTGCCATCTGCAGCGGCGAGTACATCACGAGATAGAGCGCGAGCTGTCCGCAGAGCGTGGTGTGAACGTACGACGGGTTGTCGCTCCATTCTTTCAGGCGTGTCTCGAAGATGCCCGGCGTGTAGTCCATCGGTCCGCCCTGCAGGCGTGTGAAGGGCAGCATGACGGTGTGGTAGGGCACCGAACCGCCGAACGCCTCGTACTCTGTGCCGCGAGCCGACTCGTTGCCTACGAGGTTAGGCCATGTGCGGCAGATGCCGGTGGGGCGTGTAGCCTCGTGAGCGTTCACCATGATGTGGTGCTTGGCAGCGGTCTCGATGACGCGCTGATAGTGGTTGTTCATCAGTTGCGAGTAGTGGTACTCGCCGCGCGGTATGATGTCGCCTACGTAGCCTGTCTTCACAGCATCGTAGCCATACTTGTTCATAAGGTTGAAGGCGTCTTCAAGGTGTCGCTCGTAGTTGAGCGCCGACGAAGATGTCTCGTGGTGCATCATCAGGCGCACGCCCTTCGAGTGGGCATATTCGTTGAGATATTTGATGTCGAAGTCGGGGTAGGGTGTCACGAAGTCGAACACATCGAGCTTCTGGTGGCCGAACCAGTCCTCCCAGCCCTCGTTCCATCCCTCGACGAGCACCTCCTGCAAGCCGTTCTTGGCTGCGAAGTCGATGTAGCGCTTCACCTCGGCTGTGGTGGCGCCGTGCTTGCCGTTGGGTCGGCACTTCGAGTAGTCGGTCTCGCCGAGACGCACCGAAGGCAGGTCGTTGGTGTACGCCCATGTCTTTGTGCCAACGATCATGTTCCACCACACACCGCAGTATTTCGTCGGGTGAATCCACGATGTGTCCTCAATCTTGCACGGCTCGTTGAGGTTCAGCGTGAGCTTCTTCGAGAGCATGTCGCGTGCGTCGTCGCTCACGAGCACCGTGCGCCACGGCGTGTTGAACGGAGTCTGTATAAAACCCTTGCGTCCTACGGCGTCGGGCGTGAGCCACGACTCGAAGGTGAGCGTCTTATCGTCGAGGTTGAGGTGCATCGTCGGATAGTCGAGACACGCCGCCTCGTGAATGTTGATGTAGAGTCCGTCCTTGGTCTTCAACTGCAGCGATGTCTGCACGCCCGTGTCTGAGAACACCGTCGTAGACGAGTTTGCGGTGTACGCCTTGCGGTTCTTGCTTATCACCTCGCGTATGCCCGTAAGCGGCGTAATCTGATACTCGTACTCCTGCGTGTCGTAGTCGCCCGGAATCCAGTAGGCAGTGTGGTCGCCAGTCATTGCAAACTGTGTGTGCTCCTCCTTTATCACGAAGTAGTTGAGGTCTTGCTGCTGCGGGAACTCGTAGCGCAAGCCCATGCCGTAGTCGTAGACGCGGAATCTAATCTTGATGTTACGATTGCTCGACGGCTGGTTGAGATTTACCTCAAGCTCGTTGTAGTTGTTGCGAATTGTCTTTGTCTCGCCCCAAACCGGTGTCCAAGTCTCGTCGAAGGTAGATGTCTTCGACGTCGTTTCCTTAAATCCGTCCATCAGGTCAGTCTCCTCCATGCCCTTCGACGCGTGCTTGTCGCGTGCAAGCTCCAGTCCGAGGTGCGATGGGTTAATCACCTTCTTGCCCTTGTAGCTCATTTCGTACGTAGGACGTCCGTTGTCGGTGAGCGAGAACGTAAGGCTCACGTTGCCGTCGGGCGAAGCGACGGTCTGTGCCGATGCCATAGCCGGCAGAAGCGCAAGCATGGCTGCAATACTCTTTATGTGCATATCGTTGATTGTTATGTATTTAGGTTTCTTTTCTGCTACAAAATTATATATAAGAAATGTGTTCTGCTAAGATTCGGGCGTCATTCTGTCCGACTTTTTCGTGCAAACGTTTACAATTCGGTGCACGGAGCGTTGCTACAAATGTTAAACCGACTTGTAGATATGTTTCATTGAGTAGTTAAAAGTTATAAAATGTATGCATAGATGTTTGATTTTGTTTCGATTTGTATTAACTTTGCGCAAATAGTTTACAATTTTTAAAAAGAATCGATATGAATAAACTTTTACTTAGCTTAGCTGCGCTCGCTGTTTCGGCAGCCGCAAGCGCACAGAATGTGTATTCTACCGACTTTGAAGGAGCAGACGAATTTGCGAAATGGACGGTTGTCGACGCCAATAACGACGGCGTTACATGGGTATATGATGCAGAAGGCTCGCAGTCGAAGGTGTTCTACGCTTATTCTTCGAGCAATGTGGCTGACGACTGGCTCATTTCGCCGGCTATAACGCCTACGGCAACGGGCAAGCTGATGGTGCAGTACACCACGTACGGCACGTCGTACGGCGAGAAACTCGCCGTCTACACAGGCAATGCGCCCACGGTTGAGGCAATGACGAAGCTTCAGGCGCAGAACGACAAGGTGCTCGGCGTGCGCACAACGGAGTATTTCTTCTACGACGCTACAGCAGGCGTGCCCTTCCACGTTGGCTTTCACACGACGAGTCCTGCCGACCAGTGGCGCTTCTATATGTGTGAGTTCAGCGTGAAGCAGGTTGACAAGGTTGTAGACTTGCAGGTAGACAACGTGCTTAGCCCCGTTTCGGGTGACAATCTCAGCAACGCCGAGACGGTGAAGGTTCATGTTGTGAACAACGGACTCGATGCGTCTGATAAGTTCGAGGTGGCTTATCAGCTCGACGGCGGTGCCGTTGTGAAGGAGAAGGTAGACCGTTCGCTTGCACCGGGCGAGGCTATGGAGTACACGTTCAGCCAGAAGGCAGATCTCTCTACGTCGCGCCACAAGTATGCACTGAAGGCATATACCATTGAACCGAACGACATCAACAACGCAAACGACACTACTACCGTCACGGTGCGCCACGGCGGAGCCGTTACGCCGCCTTACTCGTGGGGCTTTGAGCCGGGCGACGACACAGCCGACTTCAAGTTCTACAACCTCAACGGCGACGACGGCGAGTGGAAGGTCTACCAGGCTACGTATATGAATATGGCGCGCACGGGCTACGGCTGTCTCGCGTACAATTATAATAAGGAGAACGACGCCGACGACTGGGCGATGCTCGACCCGATAAAGGTGGAGGCAGGCAACTACGTGCTGCGCTACTGGTATTCGGGTTCTGACGGACACACCGAGAAGCTGGGCGTATACTGGGGCACCGGCAACACGCCCGACGATATGGATGTCTGCATCGACGAGCAGACCATCAAGCAGGGCAAATACCAGGAGGCGTTCAAGGTGATTAAGTTCGACAAGCCGCAGACTATCTATCTCGGCTTCTACTCGCACAGTGACAAGAACGAGAACTGGCTCACCATCGACGATGTGCAGTTCTACAAGGCATCGAGCGACGCCGTTGACCTCGTTGTTACCGACATGGCGCTGCCTTACGACTATGTGCGCACGCCTAACGACAAGAACGTGCAGTTCACCATTCAGAACGTGGGCATCAAGGACGCCAAAGGCAAGGTGAAGGTGAGCGTCGACGGCGAGCAGAAGGCTGAGGTAGACCTTAGCATGAAGGCGCAGGAGATAAAGAACCTCACGGCAAGCAACGTGCTCGACGGACTGGCTGCGGGCAAGCACACCGTGACCGTCACTATCGAGAGCGACGACGACAACATGCCCGACAACAACGTGATGTCGAAGGAGGTGAATGTGCTGGGCGCCCCAGTAGTCTACTACGACTTCGAGGATGGCAAGATTTCGACTGACCTCAGCTTCTATGTAGGCGACTCTGGCACGGTGAACGCTAATGCCGGCGAAGAGTTCAACAAGGAGGGTTGGGGAATCTTCAACATCGAGAAGCATGCTATGCTCGGCGAGCATGTGCTTGCCGGCACAAGCTGGATTGACGGTGCTACGCCCGACCGCTGGCTCATCCTGCCGAAGGTGCATGTGAACAGCGAGAATGCTTGCTTCGTTTGGGACGCAATGTCGTTCAACCAGCTGCTGCTCGAGACTTACCGTGTGAAGGTTTCCGACGGTTCGGGCAATCCTGCCGACTACTGGTACACTACCGACCTTGAGGTGAAGGGCGAGACCGTTGCGCCGAAGACACGCGGCATCAGCCTCTCGAAGTACAACGGCAAGGACGTATACATCGCCTTCAACCTCGTAACACCGAAGGGTGAGGTGCTCTGTCTCGACAACATCGGCGTGTACGGCGACGTCGTTAACGGCATCACCGACGTGAACGGCGAGACTGCTGGTATGTTCATCGTCGACAATAACAGCTTTGGCGCAGTAGGTGCTAAGTCGGTGGCTGTGGTAGATCTCAGCGGACGCACCGTGCTTCGTGCTGAGAGCAGTTCGGCAAGTGTAGCAGGCTTGCAGCCCGGCGTATACGTTGGCGTGGCTAAGTTTGCAGACGGCAGCACTAAGTCGCTGAAGTTCGTGAAGAAATAAGTAGAAAGCTAATGCCGTAGGCTCCTACGATAAGCACAGCTACTTATAAATACAAAAATCCCGTTGCGCAGAAGAATCTGCACAACGGGATTTTTCATGCATTAATAAAGCACAAAAAAAATCGGGTGTCTCACGACATCCGATTTTCAAAAACAAACTACTTAAAAACTAATCTACTAAAACAAATCAAAATATCTTATATGCGAAGTTATGCTTTATCGTTTTTGCGAGCGATGTTTTATCGTTCTTTTTACGTTGGCAAAATTACTAATAAAAACAATTCGCTCCAAATCTTTTTTCTACTTTTTTGCTTGATTTAAAGCAAGAAGTAACGGTTTGAACGAATAGTGTTACTAATTGTAACAAAAGTGTTAGTGGGTGTCTGTGCTTGTAAACGTTTGCGTTAGAAACGCGTCATAAATTCCACTACAATCTTGTCGCGTTCAGAGCGATGAGCGATGCCTCCGTCGCGATAGAAATACTTCTCGTAGTTGAGTCGTATGTCGCTAACGAACGGTTTCTTGAGGCTCAGCGTTACGCCGCTCGTCAGACGCGAGCGCTGATAGTCGTTCACGATGAGCTTGCCTTCGGGGTTCGCCTTGCCGTCGAGATAGCGTGTGCCGTCGCTGTGGTCGCTCATGCAGTCGTAGCGCACAAGCGGAGTGACGTACTTCACGAGTCCCTTCTTCACCTTTATGTCGTAGCTCACGAACGAGTCGAACGCATGCACCGCCTTGAACGCGTTGTCGGCATAGTGCTTGTAGAGATACTCCGCCTCTACGTGCCATCCGTTCTGATGCCAGTAGGCGCCAGCGTCGTACATCATCACGTCGGTGTTGTCGGGCTTTATCTTCTGCGTGCTCAGCGTGAGGTTGAATCCGTGCGGCATGAGCAGTTGCGCCTTAGCCGAGAAGTTAACGTTCTTTGTCCAGAAGTCCTTCTGGTTGGTCAGTCCCGACCCGTTGAAGAGTCCGGCTTCGAGCACGATAGGGAAGCCCACGTTGAACGTGTATCCCAATGCCGCACCCACATCGCGCACGTTGCCCACCTGCTTGGCTATGAACGAGCGGTTGGCGAAATACTGCTGGTGGGGCGAGCGGTGGGCGTCGATAGTGAACGGCACACGCATCTGTCCGATGGTGAACTGCATGGTCTGCCACGGCTTCAGTCGGGTGTAGGCGTCGAGCATCTTTATCTTGCCCTCGTCGCAGAGGTCGATCTCAGCCTTATAATATATAATAGGTGAGAGCGAACCGTCGATGCTCACGCGAGCGTTGCGCACCTCGAAGCGGTGTTCGCCCTCCTCGGTCTGCAGTTCGTACTTGGAGCGTATCGTTCCGTGGATGTTCATTGTGGGTTTCGCCTCAGACTTTTGCTCTGTAGCGGTTTCAGCTTTCGTCTCCTGCGCTATTGCCGTAGCGGCAGCGAGGCTGACGAGAGCTGTTGTGATGAATGTCTTCATTGCTTGTCGTGTTATGATTTCGGCTGCAAAGGTCAACATTCTATTTTTTCACCGCGTGTCAAGTGTGTTACAATGCTGTTACCGGCGTTTTATCTGCCGTTCCACATAGTCTGATAGTCGCGCTTGGCAGCAGGAGCGGTCCACTCTGCAGGCACGAACTGCCAGTTGCCGTGCGTTTGCGGAGTGATGGGCGAATGTTCGCGCACATACCTTATTATATAGTCGCGCAGCGTGTAGTCGCCTCGCCACACTATGCGGCTTTCGAGCTGCGCCTTGTCTATGCCGGCGCCCTTGGTGAGCAGTCCGCCGCCGCCAGCCGCGCGATAGCTGTTTACAGCCACGCGATAAGTACGGCTTTCGTCGAACGCTGTGCCGTCAGCCATGCTCTTTATTACGATGCGCTCTCCGCGCGGCTTCGTCACATCCACGTTGTATACTATGCCTGCCGCCGTGTCGAGATTGTAGAAAGGTTTGGTGAGTCCGAAGAACTTGTCGCGCGACGAGTCGCGGTTGTTCATACATATCAGGTGGTCGTCGGGCGATGTCATCGTTGCTACCCATCCGTCGTAGCTCATCTCAAGATAGCGGCGTATCTCGCTGCCCGTGAGCTGCATCATGCAGAGATCGTTCTCGTAGCTGTAGAGCTTGTACATGTCGGCGAGCGTAGCCGCACCGCTCTTCACCGTAACGTCGAACGACAGCGGACTGGCGAACGAGATCTCGGCTCCGCTTGTGCTGAGCATCACGTCGTGAACGAAATCGACGAGTGCGCTCGGACCGAAATAGCAGTCGCGCGAGGTCATTGATGTTGTAAACGAGCCTACCTCGGTGCCTACATATTTCTTCACTTCCTCAATCTGACTTTCGAAAGCCTTCATGTATTGCTGGTTGACAGATCGCTTGCCCATGTCAACGATGTTCACCTTCAGACTCTTGCCCTTTCCCTTCTTGCTCACCTCAAGCTCGGCGTCGGCGATACGCATAGCGTTGTTGGCAGGATTGACGATGATGGTCGTAGATCCGTCAGCGCTCTTCACCTCCTCGTAGTGAGTAGAGTGGTCGTGTCCGTAGAATATCACGTCGAAGCCCGGCACCTCGCGAGCTATGTCGCGTGTGGCGTCGTTGAGCGAACCGTTTGTGAGGCTGCGGTCGTTTATGCCGGTGTGGAACAAGCCCACTATCACATCCGGACGCTCCTTCTTCTTCACCACATCCATCCACTTGCGTGCCGACTGCACAGCGTCTTCAAAGCGCAGTCCGCTCCACAGCTCTTCCGACAGCCACGACGGCACGCCGGGAGTGATGAGTCCGATGACGGCTATCTTCACGCCGTCGCGCTTGAAGACCATGTAAGGTTTCTGATAGGGCAGACCGGTGGCGGTGCTCACTATATTGGCGCCGAGCATAGGGCAGTTGAGCTCCTTCACCCACTTGTCGTATACCGCATGACCCGTCTCCACATCGTGGTTGCCCATAGTCTGCACGTCGTAGCGCATGAAGTTGCTCACAGATGCCGCGATGTTCTCCACATCGGTCTTCTCATAATTATAATATGTGACGACGGGCTGTCCTTGCAGCACGTCTCCTGCGTCCATCAGCAAGAGTCGGTCGCCGTATATGGTGCGCAGCGAGTCTACATACGACGACATGCGAGCGAGCGAACCATCGGTTGGCTGCTGGTTGATGAAGTCGTACGGGAAGAAGCGTCCGTGTACGTCGGTCGTCTCTATCATTCTTATCTTCACTGTCTTGTCTGCTTTGCTTCCTGCATAGGATGCTGCTGATAAGGCGAAAGCCATGAACATGGTCGCCAATGCCTTTGTATGATTTGTTTTCACTGTGTATGTTGTTGAGTTTAATAGTCTCAAAGTTACGTGTTTTAGACAATATCCACAAATTATTCGTCTGTTTTTGAGTAATGCTTCGAAAATAAAGCGTAATTTTGCAATATCTTATATCAACAAACAAATCAAAAACCAACAATCTATGAACAAATCAGTTATATTAAGTATGGCTTTTGCCGCTGTGATGTCTTTCTGTTCGCTGGCGACAAACGCACAATCGCTCTCTCCGTCTACAAAATGGCATTGGAACAAAGGCAAGATAATGATTGAGTCGCCAGAACGCCCCGCAGGACAGAAGGACGTGCTCGGACTGGCACTCCCGAAGATGAAGACGGTGCGCGTGGGCTTCGTCGGTCTTGGCATGCGCGGACCGAGTGCGGTAGAAGACTTCTGCTTGATACCTGGTGTGGAGATTGTGGCTCTCTGCGACTACGTAGAGGCGCGCGCAGCCAAGCAGAACGAGACGCTACGCAAGCACGGACTGGCTCCTGCCGCCGTCTATTACGGCGAGAAGGGTTATGAGGATCTGTGCCGCCGCAACGATATCGACCTTGTCTATATAGCTACCGACTGGGAGCATCATGCCGTTGTGGCAAAATGCGCTATGGAGAACGGCAAGAACGTAGCCGACGAGGTGCCCTCGGCAATGAACCTTGAGGAATGTTGGCAGCTCATCGACCTGGCTGAACAGAAGCAACTCAACTGCATGATTCTCGAGAACTGCTGCTACGACTGGTTCGAGATGCGCACTCTGAATATGGCGCAGCACGGCGTGTTCGGCGAGATACTGCACGCGCAGGGCGCATACATACACAATCTTGACGAGTTCTGGGACTATTACTGGAAGAATCCGAACGGTTCTGACCCCGAGCAGCTCGGATGGCGACTGAAGTATAACCGCGAGAACCGTGGCGACATCTATGCCACACACGGACTTGGTCCGGTGGCGCAGCTGCTCGACATTCATCGCGGCGACCGCATGGCTACGCTTGTGGCTATGGACACGAAGAGCGTTCACGGCAAAGAGCTTGTTGAGGCTAAGACCGGCAAGCCATGCAACGACTTCCGCAACGGCGACCACACCACCACACTCATACGCACAGCTAACAAGAAGGTGATAGAGTTGCAGCACGACGTGATGAATCCGCAGCCTTACAACCGCCTGTATCAGCTTACCGGAACGCGCGGATTCGCCAACAAGTATCCCGTCGAAGGCTATGCTCTCGACAGCAAGCAGCTCGCGGCAAGCGGCGTGCAGCCACAGGTCGACAATCTCTCTACGCACAGCTTCATGCCCGAGGCTGAGAAGAAGGCTCTCGAGGCCAAGTACGACCATCCTATTCTGAAGAAGTTCGGCAAGCTGGCTAAGGAGGTAGGCGGCCATGGAGGCATGGATTTCATCATGACCGCGCGCCTCGTGTATTGTCTGCAGAACGGTCTGCCGCTCGATATGGACGTATACGACTTGGCTGAGTGGTGCTCCATTGCAGAGCTTGGAGCTTTGTCGATGGACAACGACTGTGCTCCGGTGGCTTTCCCCGACTTCACGCGTGGTCTCTGGAACAAGTTCAAGGGCTACAGGCATGCTTATGCCACACCTGAGGAAGAGGCTCAGACCGAGGCTGCTGCCAACAAGTTCACAAAGGCATACAAGGAGGCTACTGCCAAGCTGAAGCTCTGGACTCTCTACGACAACCTGCAGAACGCCAAGACCGACGCTGCGAAGAAGAAGGCGCAGACCCAGCTCGACAAGGCTGTGGCTAAGGCGAAAAATCATGCCGCAAAGCTTTGCGCTTTGTGATATTATATGTAACTTCGCCCCGAAACTAATCAAACTAAGCACTATCCACGTATGAAAAAGATCAAGTTGGGCTTGCTCCCTAAGATTATCATTGCCATTATCCTCGGTATCGGGTTTGGCATCGTGTCGCCCGACATGCCCGTGCGCGTGTTCGTAACGTTCAACGCGCTCTTCAGCGAGTTCCTCGGTTTCCTTATTCCGCTCATCATCGTCGGACTCGTCACGCCGGCTATCGCCGACATCGGCAAGGGAGCCGGCAAACTGCTTGTGATAACCGCACTCATGGCGTACGGCGCCACCGTCTTCTCCGGCTTCCTTTCTTATGGAGTGGGGCAGGCGGTGTTCCCGGCGCTCATAACCGACAACCTGCAACTGGCGCAGATTAGCGAGGCGAAGGGCATAGAGCCGTTCTTCACCGTGAGCATCCCTGCTTCGCTCAACATTATGACTGCTTTGGTTATGGCGTTCACCTTCGGTCTTGGCATCGCTCATCTTGAGTCGCACACGCTGAAGTCGATGTTCGGCGAGTTCCGCGACATCATCACAAAGACCATACAGGTAGTGGTGCTGCCGCTTTTGCCAATCTATATCTTCGGCATCTTCTTCAACATGACCCACTCGGGCGAAGTGTTCAAGGTGCTCAGCGTGTTCGTGAAGATTATCGGCGTAATCTTCGTGATGCACATCTTCCTGCTCATTTTCCAGTATTTCGTAGCCTCGCTCTTCGTTCGCAAGAACCCGTTGCGCCTGCTTCTCAATATGATGCCGGCTTACTTCACGGCTCTCGGCACGCAGTCGTCGGCGGCTACCATTCCCGTAACGCTGCGCCAGACCATAAACAACGGCGTTAACAAGGACATTGCGGGCTTCGTCATTCCGCTCTGCGCCACCATCCACCTCTCGGGCAGCACGATGAAGATTGTTTCGTGTGCGTTGGCGCTGATGATGATGCAGAATATTCCGTACGACTTCCAGATGATGTCGGGCTTCATCCTCATGCTGGGCATCACGATGGTGGCGGCGCCGGGCGTACCGGGCGGAGCTATCATGGCTGCTCTCGGCATTCTCTCGTCGATGCTCGGCTTCGACGACCAGTCGCTCGCACTCATGATTGCGCTCTACATAGCTATGGACAGCTTCGGCACAGCCTGCAACGTCACTGGCGACGGCGCCATCGCGCTCGTCGTAGACAAACTCACCTACTGGCACAAACGCTCTCATAATAATAATGTGTAGCGAAGCGGCTGTGTGCGCAAAAAGGAGACAGAATCATTATTTCCGCAACAAAAAGTTTGGCGAATAGATATATTTATGTACTTTTGCAACCGGTATCGTTCTGTAGCGATATCATTAAACCATAAATAATGTAACAACTATGAACAGAAAAACAATTCTGACATCAGCCATTCTCGCACTGTTTGCAGTGGGACAGAGCTACGCCGACAACAGTTTTGTCGTGAAAGACTCGTCTACCGGCGCAAAGCAGATGGAGGCAAAGCTGAGCACAGTAAGTCGTATCTGCTTCAAGAACGGCAAGATGGAAGTAAGGTTCGCCGACAAAACCACACGCGAACTCGCTTTCTCTAACTCTACCGTGCTGTACTTCGAAGGCGAACCGACAAGCGTTACGCAGGTCGTGGGCGGAGCCGAAGGCTTGCAAGTGATGTATGCTGGCGGATTCGTGTCGGCTAACGGACTCACCGGTCCTGCCAACGCTGCCATCTACAACATTCAGGGACAGCGTGCCATGAGCCTCAAGGCTTGGGACGGAACACCGGTCAGCACCGACGCGCTCAGCAACGGTGTGTATATTCTTAAAGTTAACAACAAATCAATTAAATTCGTAAAGAAATGAAGAAATTCTTCTCTATAGCGGCACTCGCATTGGCGATGTCGACAGGCGTACAGGCACAGACCGACGTAGTACCCAACCGTATGATCATCCACTCTTCTGTAGCAAGCAAGGCTTACGCAGTAGACCATGTTGATAGCATCTCTTTCGCACGCAAAGACGGCGAAGTGAAGGCTAACGTAGAGTTCCTCAGATATGAAAAGGACGAGGATGAGAACGATATCGTATACGTAAAGGTTACACGTACCGACCCGAGCAGTACTTTCAGAATCGACGTTCTGCCTACAAATACCGCAAAGCAGTACGACGACATTACATTCGCACGCTACTTCGAGCGTATGTCGGGTACGCAGCTCGCTGAGGACTTCTCTGAGGGCAAGCTCTCTGGCTTCCCAACCGAGTTTACAGCCAACACTTCCTACACCGTTGTTACTCTCGCTTACGACGAGTACGGCGTGCCGTGCCAGGTTTCACGCGCAGAGTTCAAGACTCCGAAGGTACCTACAGTGGGCACTCCGTCTGTGACATACACTGTCGACGAGACCACATCAAGCAGCTTCACTCTCACCGTTACTCCTAACAAGGATTGCGCAGAGTTCTACTGGTGCCAGTTCGAGAAGGGTAAGGCACAGGAGCAGTTCGAGCAGTGGGGACCGATGTTCGGTCTGTCAAGCATTGAGGCTATGATCAAGCAGTTCAGCGGCAGACCTTACTCTGAGGAGGCTACAAACACATGGAATGAACTTGCTCCTGGTACCGACTATGAGGTAGCAGTATTGCCTGTTGACGTTGAAGGCAACTTCGGCGACCTTGTTTACATCTACGTTACAACAAAGGGTCAGGGTGGCGAAGGCATTGCTCAGGTTACCGCAACTGTAGGCGACTTCGTTAAATATGAAGATTCGTATGTGCAGACCGTAACCTTCACACCGAACGACCAGACCGCCCTCTACCACGATGCTATCTGCGTTAAGGACAAGTACGAGGAGTTAGGTGGCGACAAGTGGGCTAAAGAATACCTCATGCAGGATAATCCGCAGGACCCGAACTGGAACCAGTATGGAGTAGACAACTATCCTTTCCCGGCAACTCCTAACACAGCCTACTATGCTCTTGCTCTCGCAAAGAACGCTAAGGGCGAGTGGGGTCCGCTCACAAAGCACGAGTTCACAACAGGTGCAGCTCCTGCAGGCGTAGCTCCTGCCAAGGCTGTTGCTATGCCGAAGCGCGTAGCTACAAAGAAGGCTGCTAAACGTACAGCCGTAGCTCCGGTTATGCGCACAATGACGCTCGTTCAGCAGTAAGAAAAGATAAATAAATAGAAAAGGTGCAACGTGTTTGACGTTGCACCTTTTTTGTTGGTATGCTATCGGGGCAATACTATCTCTGCCACAATCGGACGATGGTCGGAAGCCTGCGTGTTCAGAACATCCGAGAAAAGCGTCACCGCCGGATGCTGTGTGCCTCCCTTTCCGCTTTTGTTCGCACTCTTGCGTTTGTATGCAGCTATGTAGTCGAGACACTCCGTCGGCTTGTCGGCAGGCCACGACTTCTGCTTGCCGCTGCATATCTGGAATTTCTCCTCAAACTGGCGTATGAACGGCGAATCGGGCTTGTCGTTCAAGTCGCCAGCCACTACGAACGGCTTTCCGCTTTTCTTTGCCGCCTCCTCAATGATGCCTATCGACGCAATGCGGTCGGCTTCGGTCAGCGAGAGGTGGGTCGATGCGAACACGAAGTCGTCGAACTCCGCCACAAGCAGCGTTCGTGCCTCCTCACTTCCGGGCAGCGCATACTGTCTGACGCTTATCGGACGCTCGCGCGAGAGTATGCCGATGCCGTATTTGCCGCCTTCTAAGTCTATTGCGGGTGCATACGATGCGTAGTAGTTCAGCTGTTCTGCTATCTCGCCCAGCGCATAAGTGTTGTTCGTGCGCTGCGTCATGCTGTCCACCTCCTGCACCGCCACCACATCCGGCGATATAGCCCTCAGCACCTCGGCTATGCGCTTGTAGTTGAGCTGATTGTCCATGCCCATGCCGTGCTGTATGTTATACGAAGCCACGCGCATCTGGTGCGGCGGTATGCCCGAGTTGTCTTGCGCGTTGCAAGTGACCGATGCGGTCATAGCCGCAGGCAGCAGAAGCGATAAGAATATGCGCTTCAGCTTTTGGTTTACTGTTTTCTTTGTCTTCATTCCTATTGTTTTCATTCTTATTGTTTTTTATAATTATCGTTTTCGAACCGCTAAGTTCGCAATAAATTCTGACAACTGCAAGAGTTTGTAGCTAAAGTTGGTGGTGTAGAAGCCCAAGAAGTGTTCTTCAAAATGCTAAAGATAGTCGTTGGACGCGAACGCAATCCGATTGGACGGCGAACGGAATCCGATCGGACGGCGAACGGAATCCGATCGGACGGCGAACGGAATCTGATCGGGCGGCGAACGGAATCCGATCGGGCGGCGAACGCAAAAAAGGGGGTGCACTTGTCTCAAGTGCACCGCTTACTATTGTTAGTTGCGTTGAAAAGCTATCTTTATTGTTTAGATACACTTTCAATCTGGTCAGACTTCGTACGCAAAAAGGGTGCACTTATCCTCCTCGCTCGCGTATAATATTATAATGTGTACGCCCACAATTATGTGCTTTAATTGTAAACTTCTGTTAAAATCAAGCTAAAAACCCAACTTTTTTCTGCAAAAGTTTTGGAGGTTTGCAAAAAAGCTATACCTTTGCATCCGCTTTCGAG
>ENA-OYWS01000548-OYWS01000548.1-human-gut-metagenome-genome-assembly--contig:-NODE-548-length-17308-cov-8.836956_pt1 | contig 17308 bp, 10 predicted proteins | sample MGYA00244813_ERZ653402 | MGnify/ENA primary metagenome ERZ653402 (study PRJEB26926, sample SAMN06165021) | human gut metagenome | biome: ENVO:00009003; feature: ENVO:2100002; material: ENVO:00002003...
CGAGATCATGCCTAGTCTCGTGGGCTCGGAGATGTGTATAAGAGACAGGATGTAATACAAACCTCGAAAGCTGAATTTCAAACTGTCGAGGTCAAAAGAGCAGAAAAAAGTGCTCCAGACAAATTGTATGATACTCTGTCCTCATTTTCAAACCAGAACAGCGGAGGCACTATCGTGTTCGGACTATATGAAAACGAGGGGTTCAAAGTAACCGGAGTATCTGATGTGCAGGCGCTTCAGAAAAAAGTAATGGAACAGTGCAATCAGATGGAGCCTCCCGTACGTGCGGTATTCACAAGTATAGAGATTGACGGTAAGTATGTGGTTTCTGCTGAAATTCCGCCGATAGATATTTCGGAACGCCCGTGTTTCAATAAGGCAAAGGGGCGCATCAAAGGTTCGTATATTCGTGTAGGCGACGCGGATATTCCTATGACGGAATATGAGATATACAGCTACGAAGCCTATCGCAAAAAATATCAGGATGATATCCGCATAGTTGAACGAGCGGATATGTCATCACTAAACACGCCAAAACTTGAAAACTACCTGTTCCGTCTTAAAGAAAATAAGCCTAACCTTGCACAGCTTTCTGACCAGCAGATAATGGAGCTTATGAGCGTTGAACGAGATGGAAAGCCCACTCTTACTGCTGAATTACTCTGGGGACTGTATCCCCAGGCGTTCTTCCCGCAGCTGGGGATAATTGCAACAGCCGTACAGGGTACTGAATACTGCGAACCTCAGCCGGACGGCTCACGCTTTTCTGATAATAAGAGAATCGAGGGAACAATTCCGGAAATGCTTGAAGGAGCTATGAATTTTGTCCGCGCAAATACACGTATTCGCACTGTCATTGACAAAGACGGAAAGCGCACCGATATTCCCGATTATCCCATGAACGCCGTCAGAGAGGTCATACTGAACGCACTGGTTCATCGTGATTACAGCATTCATACTGAAGGAATGCCCGTACAGCTCATCGTGTTTTCTGATCGCCTGGAAGTGAGAAATCCCGGAGGGCTATACGGTCGGTTAAGCATAGATATGCTCGGGAATGCGCAGCCGGACACAAGAAATCCTGTTCTCGCAAATGCCCTGGAGGTCATGCAGGTAACTGAGAATCGCTACTCAGGCATACCTACTATTCGCCGTGAGATGAAGTCTGCTAACCACCCGGAGCCTGAATTTACCGCGATTCACGGCGAGTTCAGAGTTTGCCTGCGTAACGCTGTGATATCCGCTGCCGATGACGAAAAAACGACTGAAATTCTGGAATTCTGCCGTACTCCGAGGTCTAAAAAGGAGCTTGCAGAATTCCTGGAAATAAAATCAGTGACTTACGGTATAAAACGATACGTTGAGCCGCTGGTGGAAAATGGACTTCTGGCACGTTCCGAACCTAAAAATCCGGGGAGCCGCTCGCAGAAATATTATACTGTATAAATAAAATTATAGCTTGATTTTCAAAGTGAAATATGCTATAATTAAATCAACAAAGCAACGATACTCACCGGATCACAAAATCGAAACTCTGGTGAAACACTTCCGAGCCCGCACTACAATGCGAAATATAGAAATCCGGATTTACGTGTGCAAACGTAAATCCGCTTCGGCTCCACCACAACAGCCCGGAAAACGGGCAAAGCAACCCCCACCTGCTGGTTGGCAGGTGGGGGTTGCTATATTTATCCTACACTAAGCGCCTTAATTACGGCCTCTTCCGCATTTTTATACAGAATAATATCAAATGCAGTTGAAAGATCGTCCGGGACTGAAGCAAAGTCCGACATACTGATCGCAGGCATTAAAATCTTCTTTGCACCACTGTCAAGACATACCTGCAACGTATTTGCCAGCTCATCGACCCGGATCAGAGTACCGCTTATACTCATCTCACCCAGGACTGCCATAGAACTTTGCACGGGACGTCCAAGTGCAATTGAACACAAGGCAATAAGAGTCGGTATAGCCAGCTTATCGGTCATTCCTATTCCCTGGAGGTCCTGATAATTTACAATATAATCCTTGGCATCTGTGCTGATACTGCCACTTATTCTGTTACCGTTCGCTTTCAGGAAACTGAAAGCCGCATTGGAGGATTCCCTTGCTTCACGGTCGGAGCCTATGCCCGTACGCTCAAATTTTCCTGTTCCATTAAGCGTCTGACTTTCCAGCCGAAATACTCCCAGCATTCCGCTCTTGCCACGGGAAACGGTATACACCTGCCCGGGATTGCATATGCCTTCCGGAATCAGCTTTCCGCCTCCCTGCTCAGGCACCGACACATAATGTTCCTCCAGTGTTTCATTGTCTATGTACGAAAAATTCACATCGTAAAATTCCATACCGCCAAGCTTTTTAAGCTGTTCCTTAACGCGGCGGCGCATTTCCAGAGATATCTGAACTACCTCTTCCAGCTCTTCTTTTGTGAATTTATCGTCAGGATACATCAGCTTCAGATAGCCGTCTATCATTCTGCGAACGGCAATGGTATCACGCTGATTCAGATTTTTTCCAAGACGGAAATAATGATCGAGCGCATCACCATACTGCTCTTTACGAAGCTCACGGATAAATTCTGCAAGATAGTCGCTGATGAAACCGTAATCGTCAGTGAAATGCTCCGGTCTGAATTTTGGTATCTCCCAACCCGGAAGATAACAGTGTATCCTGTCCAGGAATGCAGTATCAGTCCCCATTTCAGGAGGAAACGGGTCAAAAAGACTGGAGGTTTTCAGCAGGACGTCAACGCTCTGATTTATATTACCTACGAATACCATTGAGGCGGCAGCCGCTTTCTCCTCCTTGCCGCGAGCAAATGAACCGGACGCCATATAATCTTTCATTATCTGAACGCCGTCCTTGTCCTTGAAACGTATTCCCGCAACCTCGTCAAAGGCAACGCAATCCCACAGCCCTACTAATCCGACTGTCCTTTTGCTCATATTATAAAATAAATTCGCAACGGTAGTCTGTCCGCCGGATACAAGAATACTGTTAGGCGATATCTCCTTGTAGAGATGCGATTTTCCGGTGCTTCTGGGACCGAGTTCGCAAAGATTAAAGTTGTTCTCCACAAGTGGTATCATTCTGGTCAGCAGCAGCCACTTCTCACGGTATGTAAATCCGTCAGGCTCCAAACCTGTGGAGCGCAGCATGATATCCAGCCACTCTTCCTTAGTGAATGCAGCACGTCCTGCCTTAAGTTCGTCAATGTCGATATGTGGCATCTGAATCGGGGTCAGCTTCCGAATGCTTATCGGGGAATAATCCTTGTTCTTTTTCTTTTTTGAGCGAAGCGGATTACCATATTCATCTGTTATTTCCGGCTGTTCCTCGTCGTCGGCTTCATAATCAAGCTGAACAATGCACCATATCCCACCGCACAGCAGCCTGTCGTACTTTTCGGGATATGCGTCATCAATTGGCACTCCGCCAACTCCCAGATTTGAAAAATCTGCAAAGAAACAGTTCTTGTTCATATCAAGGTGCACCGTTACCATATCAATGATAGTATGACTGCCTTTTTTCCGCAGCTGCGAAAGTATTTTCTGAGATTCATCAGGACGTACAAAGTTATCTGCAAGGATACGCTTCACATTATTTACACCCTCCTCGACAACTTCTTCATCGTCAGAGCTGCAATACTGCCCCAGGAGGAATTCCAGTACATATACCGGGACGTTCGCTCCCTCTTTCATCTTCTTGGTCAGATCCTTGCGCACTATTTTTCCGTCAAAATGCTCCCTCAGCTTCTGCTTTATGATATCATGTCTGCTAAGGCTGGTCTCAGTATTTTCAAATTCGCACATTGATTATATCCCCCTTTTATCAGAAACCGAAATCATCTGCAAATGCAATATCGATCATCATCTCATGGCGCAGTACTTCAAGGCTGGTTTTCTCCTCAAATGCTACAAGATAGTACTTTTTATTGATATCATATTTAATATTTCTGAAAGAAAAACGCAGCTTAAAAATACGCTTGGATGTGTCCGCGTCCTTTTTGTCGGCAATATATATACATTCGTTCGATATTCTGTTTCCCTTTTCATCAACAAAGTAAACATGATATCTGGTTTCCTTTACCACGTCGCTGACAGGTTCCGTCTGCATGAAATCCAGCACTGTAACCAGATTCGTTATCTTCCTGGTCAGGCTGATGAAGCGTATCTCGGCATTAGTGGTTTCGCAGCGGCCTTTCTCGGTTCTGACGTCTATCAGCGGAATGATCATCTCCTGCGGAGAGCTGCCGCCGTGGGTATAATTTAATCCGGAACCCGGTTTCTTGAACAGGTCGCTTCCCATCGGAAAATACACTCTGCGGGAATCGTCAGCGCCGATGATCGAGCTGAACGGCAGGCTTGCAACTCCTTCGCCCTGCACATCACGGTCGGTGAGCGCATATCTGCGGTCTGCGTCCGGTATCCCGCTTATCTTATCGCTCTCGGAGAGCTTATCTCTCTTGTAGATAAATCCATGGTCTGCGGTAATGATGTAGTGGATAGTATTTGCGCTGGACGTAAGCTTTCTTACGAGGAAATAAATCTCCTCGACCGCTTCCTCACAGGCATTGAATACCTCATTCTCAGTAGAGGCATGGTCGCCTCTGGCGTCGATCTGGTCGTGATAAACGTACACGACATTCTGTCCGGTGAACACGTCACGAAGCGCAGAAACATTCATTGATTTTATATCGTCATACTTTACACAGCGACTGTCCGGGTTTGCCGCCTGCAATACTGCCTCACGCTGTTTTATGTCGTCCGTCGGCTTTCCGTCTGCAAGCGCGCGGGAATCCGGCAGGACCTCAATAGTGTTATGAGGAAGGAGCGCAGCCATTCCGAACTTGGTATAGGACGGAAGTACGCTCTGCATTGCGGAGATGGAAGCGGTGCACTTTGCGTCCGCCTGCAGTTTCTCGAAAAGCGAGCGTCCCACTTCATAGCGCATAGCGTCTGAAATGATAACGACTGTACGCTCCTTGTTGCTGCGGACAAAATCGTTATAGAAATTGAGTTGGTGCGGCAATCCGGTATCACCGTCCGCAGCCACGAAATTCTGATTCCAGTTTACGCACTGTGCATTCAGGTAATCGTTGGTGTAGATATTTTCAACGAGCTGGCGCAGATCGTCGAACTCGCTGTTGTTGTCCAGTTTATCAAAGTAATAATAGAAATACCTGTACCTGCGGTCTATGGTGTAGTTTTTGTCTGTATACTGCTTTACAACAGCCTTTATGCCGGTAAGTGGCTGATATTTCTCCGGCTGAACCAGCCAGTATGCGTTCTCCAGAACAAAATATCTGTTTCTGAACTCGCTGCCGAAGTGCATTTTTCTTCTCAGAGCGCAGACTTCCGGTATGGATTTTCCTCCGAGTCTGGTGTCGGTGTCCTCAGCCTCCAGCCGCTCACGGATCCAGCTTATTATAACATCATCAATTCCACGGAAAACGCAGCAACTGACAAGAGAATCGACAGGCATTTTCTGGAGCTGGTCTGCCGCTCCGAGAGAATTAAAAGCCTGCGCTGAGAGGTCGCCATAATTATCGGAATAGAGAATATTGTTCATCAGATTATCCAGGAACGTGATAATATTGCCCGCCTTGAATGAAATGAACGGCTCCCATGCTTTCGGCATTTCAGCGGAAATAGTCTTGGAAGCGTAGGTCGCAAAGAGGGTCATAATGAAACGATGTAATGTCGGATCTGCGTCAACATATCCGAACTGTTCCTCAACCATCTGCCAGAACGACCGCAGCAGGCCGTACCTTGCAAACTCGGCAAGGTACTTATTATCCTCCGGTTTGTCATCTGTCAGAACACAGCGGACAACTTCTTCAAAAGAAACCGATTTATTCCTGCAAAGAATGCTCATAAGGGCAACCTCTATCGTTGCCTTGTTGAAATGGTCGATTTCAAGCTCATAGAACTTCTGCGTTCTGGTTTTCTCTCCGAAGAACTTGATGTAATGCTCGATAACGGGCTTGAATCGCTCATCTATACCGAGGTCGGACGCCACGACCGACGCCTTATCAGTGTGGAACTCCTTCGAGTAAAAGATCATATCCGCAAGGTGGTTCTCCTGCACCGGCGGTTTTGCGTACGGTGCATAAATGAGGTAATTCGTCTGCGTATCTTCGCACTCCAGAAAGTATTTCATGCGAAGCTGCTCATGCAGCTCCAGGTGGAGTATCTTCGCATTATTCAGCTCCAGAGCGTCTATGTCATCGACAAACTCCGCTTTTGCGTCAAACCAGAAAATGAGCCTGCGCTCATCTCCGGCGAACTCTTCGTTCAGTTTGTCGGAAATTTGTTTCAGGTTAAGTACTGCCATGAGATATCTCCTCAGATTTTAGTAAGCACTTCGATCTTCTTCCCATCATCGCCGGTCTGAACCTTTTCATAGTTCACCTTAACGCCGTCGTCAAGGTCGATGTCTATGCGGGAAAGTGCCAGGTGCGCTATTTTTTCATCGAAGTCATGAGTTTCCTTGAGCTGCTTTGTCAGCTTTTCTATGCGCTTCTGTGCAGCTGAAACCTCACGTCCGCTGCCTGTTTCTGCAACGTCCTGCGACTGGCGTATCTCATTCTCGTAAATACGCTGGAGCTTGTGCAGGTATTCCACACGCACATTACCGGTGGTGTCAGCGTTCCAGCGGTGCATATATACAAGCGCCCTGAAGCCGTTCTGTTTGCCGCTGTCGAACATCCAGTAGATAGGACGTTTCTGGTACATCTTGATGTGGTCTTTGATGAAGTCGTTCAGGAAGTAGTTCCGGATCCTCTCACGGCTGGTGTTGCCCCTTGTGCCGAGCGCGTCAGCTATGAACGTCAGGTTTTCTTCAAGGGTATCTGCGCCGTAGACCGTTCTGATGAAATCCACAAAACGTACTACGATATCGTCCCGGAAATACTCCTCGTCTGTGACCGGTATGCAGTTATCCGGGTCGGGAATAAAGGTCTTGTATTTACTGCCGTCCCACTCGCCGCCCGCATACGCCAGCCCCTCAACGTCAAGGGAATACCGCCCGAACATACAGCCGACAGCATAGCTTACCAGCGACTTTATATCACGGGTGAGGTCGGCACGGCGCACGGTAACGTCCTTGTCCTCGACTTCGGGGGTCAGTTCGTCCTGTAATCCGTAGATGTCTATGAATATGCGGTTGAGTTCCTCTTCGTTGGATTTTAGCTGAGTGAAACGCTTTTCGCATTCGTCAGACCACTGCGCAAATGATTCGGAGATAAGGGGGACGGGTTTTAGAAGGGGGTGGGTTTTGAAGTCCCAGCTGGTTTCAAAGCTGTCCCAGTCAACTTGAGAAATGTCAATACACTTGTCAACAGTTGAATTGATGACATCTAGGCAAGAAATAACTAATGGTAAAGAACATATGTCTTTCACTTGAAAATTTAAAGTTGGGTTCAACGCTTTGGCAACCACCAAAAAAACTTTTGAATTTAATAATCCAAGAGCATAATTGTAAACTTCTCTTTCAACAATTATTGTTGAACCACCCTTATCAAACGTCGCACCTTCTGGCATAACTCTAAAACTTGGAATTGAGGAAGTAATTAATCCCCATGTAATTCCCTTTCTATACCAATAATCTTTGTTGATAATTTGAGAAGCATGATGTCCATCTCCATGCTGATAAATATAACGAGCAGTTGGAGTCCAGTTAACTATATCAAGCAAGTTACCCCACCACTTTCTAAATCCTCCTCCCTTTGCATAGAATATCCATTCATCTCTTCCACCTACTTTGACATTTGACAGTTCCCAAAATTTACGCACAAATCTATCATTGTTTCCAGTTACATTTTGACTTGGCGAAATAGAATATTTATATAATTTTTCATTTTTAAAAACGTCGGCAAATTTCTCACTCACCCAATAAGCCACAGGCATACCGGGTATTTTTGAGAAATTGTCACTGCTTACTTGTGCAAATCTATTTCCTGCGACAGGAAAAGATTTTGGTTTTGCATTTTCGATATCGGCAAGTTTTATCTGATTGTACGTCCCCTTATAACCCTTAACCGCACCTTTTCTGAAAACAGACACAGCAGTGCCGAAAGCAATACCCATAACCATGTTTTCCATGTGCATGAGTGTTGTCAATGTGTTTAGTGTAAGTAATTTTGTTCTCATTTCCTCAAAACTGGACAAGAACATCCATGACTGCATTGTTACCAAACTGGAATATCCATTTTGCTTTGTAAATTCAAGACATTTTATAATAAGAGCTGCAAACAAATCCGACTTTGCCTCGGAATAGCATCTCTTCACATATTCTGACAGCACACTATTCATACCAGACCCGCCCATATACGGCGGATTAGTGCAAACCACGTCATACTTCTGCGAAAGCGTCTGCGCCTGCTTCACCAGCGGCAAAATTTTCTCACATACAATGCGCTTGTTTTCCATCGCAATGAGGTTCAGTTCGTCGCTCTCGGCAATTATCCCTATACGCTCAATTAGCCCGTTGAAATCAACGGGCTGAACATTTATAATACTGCCGTACTCACGGGCGTTTGTAAGGTCATCTGAAATAGAGCGCAGGTCGGCTGCCATCTTGCTGTCGCCGTCCGCTATGTACTCTATGATTTCGGGAGTCAGCGCGCGGTTATCGTCAATAACGAACAGATTCGGCTTTATTCCGGAAGTCAGAATACGGCGGTTGTACTGCCGGGCTTTCATCATTACAGCGAAATATGCCAGCTGATACGCACGCCTGTCAATATCCAGACCCCAGAGATTCTTCTCCACGATAAGTTTCGCAGCGTCACGCTCAGAGTAGCCCTGTGCCGAATAAATTTGCATAAGCACATCGAAAGCGTACACGAGTATATGACCCGAGCCCATGCACGGGTCTATTATGCGGATATCCTCCGGAGATATCTCCCTGTACCCTGCACGAATTTCTTCAAGCTGCGCCTGAACCTGTGGCTCCTGCTCCGCTTCGTCAAGGTAGTACTCCCAGCACTGACGCAGATCATCGTCAGGATGTCCCTCTATCCACAGTCTGCCGAGGGAGTTCTCGACCATGTAGCGGACTATCCAATGCGGCGTAAACAGCTGGGTCGCAGCCGGTATATTTTCCTTTGTGATTTTGACGTTCTTTTTGAGAGCTGCAAACACCTTGTCCTTCGGTTCAGTGTTGTAGTACTGGTACATCCAGCCGATTATCTCGACCTGACCCTCTTTCTCAATATTGAAATCGTCCTCGGAAATATCGTTCACCAGATGGAACACAACGCCGTCCTTGTCTGTATACGACAGGGAGAGCAGGAGTTCCGAGTAGTCATTCGTAGCCTCAAACAGCTCCGGCAGAATATCATGCAGGTGGTTGCACTCCCTGATGAACAGCATACGGAACAGTTCTTCCAGCCTGTTATTGTCACGGAGCTCATATATACGGCCGCTTTCCTCGCCTGTAAATTCAAGTCCTGCGTCAAATGGCGTGGTAACTATATCCGGCTCATGCTTGCCGGATTCAGAGGACAGCACTCGTATAGGCAGATAGCCGTTCACTTCCATGAAACGAATAGCTATCATACGGTTGAACCAGGTATAGGCGACTTCCTCGACGATGTACTCGAAAGCAACCTTGTAGTTGTCCAGCTCCTCCGCCTTTGCCCTTATCGCAGAAACAAGGGAGTTACGCTGCGAGATACGCTCTCCCTTTACCTCGGCGTAATCCTTTGTTCCGATATCGAACAGCTGCAAATCGCTCCTGGACTGCGGGAGCGGCTCGCCGATGCCGTTCTCATTTACGGCGAGCAGTCCTGCGCTGTATGTAATATCGGATATGAGCTTTTTTCTTGCCCATATTGCAAAATTTTTGAGTGCTGTCTTATTCATCCTGATCTCTCCTTAAAATTCTATTGTGATGATGGTGTCCTCTTCAAGGGTGTTCATCAGCTTGTTTTTTAAGTCGGCGAGGTACTTGTCCACGTCCGCTGCGCTTTCAAGCTGCCACGAGCTGGATGAATTGAGCGACTTTATGCTGACCGCCTTGCGCTTCTTCATTTTCGGCACTACCGGAGCGACAGGCTGTACAGGCGCTGCGCCCGCGTCGTCTTCGGGCTGAATCGGCGGAGTAATCTTAGCTGCCTTTGAGTCTGCAATTTTCTTCTCGGCGGCAAAAATTTCATTAAGAGAACGGGTCATAAGAGCGTCTGCTTCAACGCTTATATTTTTCAGGTTAGCTATATTGTCGCAAGCCTGCGCCTTGTCTGAAAGGTCTGAAAAGCTCTTTACAAATTTATCAGAAAGCTGCGGCCTGCACTCCTTGCCATCGAGCTCGTCAAACACACGTCTGCGGGCTTCGTCAACTGCTTCAAGAGCCGGTTCCATATGCTTGTCAAGCTCCGCATTATAAGCGGTCAGGTACTTTTCAATCAGATCGGGGAGCTTGTGCATTTCATTATAAGGTTCCGACTTGTTCAGGATAGTATTTATCTGGCTTACATATCCCTCGACCTCGTCGTTCACGATAAAGGTCTTACTGCTCTCAAAAATATCCATCTGTCTTACGGCATTGTCAAAGATACTCTTCTGCTGACCGCCGAAGAACTTTTTAACAGGCTCGTAATCCTCAGCCATGTTAAGCAAATCTTCTTTCTTGGCAGAAATCATTCCGAAGAATTCATTTGGATATTTCACATCGCAGATGTCAGTCAGAAGCTGCTTGGCTTTTGAAAGAACACGTCTTCCCGGGTACCTTGCGCCATTATTGTAGTTGCCCTCGGTTCGTTCAATCTCGGTCTTGAGGTTGTTTGCGTACCTGACGAACTCCGCCATTACAGCGTCGTCATCGTCGCTGTTCGGCGTAGTATTGAAGAGTTCCTTCATTACCTCACGGACGACTTTCTTCTGATTGTCGCTTGCCTTTGCACGCTTTTCAGCCATCAGCTTTTCGATGTATTCCTTGCGTGTGATGAAACGGAAAATCTCCTCGGAAGTCCTGGACTGGAGCGTTACCTGTTCATTGTTCACTGTCAGGGAAATCTCGCCCTTGCGGAACAGCTTTGCAACAAGCCACTGAACATCGGCTTCAACATAGCCATACGGAGCCTTTGTAAACCGCTCCATCAGCGACTTCATAGACACCTTGAAATGCTGCGCCGTCTTGTCGGCGATGAATCTGGACATCTCGTTCAGAGCTTCCACGTTGTACTCCTGCATTGTGCCATCAATGGTGATCTGCTGTGAATTGTCACGCAGCAGGGCGCGGATATCATCGTCGCCGACCGGTCTGTCAATGTAGGACAGCTTGTGGTACACAGAGTTGATAAGTTTTCCGAGCGCTTCGTTTATGCGGGTCCTGATATCCCTGGATTTAGACTCGACCTTGTCGCCGCAGGTGTAGATATCGGCTTCTTCAAGAGCCTGGCAGAGATACGTTTTCGCATTCCGGCTGCGTTCCTGTATTTCCGCGCGCTTCTGTGATTTCAGCGATTCGGTGTTGACAGCAGTGTTTGCGGCGTCCATGCGCAGGAACTTCTCGATTTTCAGCATGGAGGTCACTTCGTCAAGATACGACCTGTCGCCGGGAAGTACCACAAGAACAACATTATCCTGACCGGACGACAGGCGCAGCGTGTTCTCATCACCGACCTCATCGCTGTTCGGTGTGAGTATGCGGAGCTTGATGTCGTAATTCTGGTTTGCCTTGAACGGGTGGTCGTCAACCGACTGGCAGAAACTGAACTGATATCTGTTATTGAAAGTGCTCAGTCTGAACTTGTTTTCATCGTATATTTCATCAAAAATCATGCTGGAAATCTTGCTGATAACATCTGAGGACTCAACGGGCTGTGCGTCGATAGCCCTGTTTATTTCCTGCTCCTCATTCGTCAGGAACACATAGATATCGCCGTTTTTCTGTACGAGTGTCTGACGTATAAGGCGGTTCAGAGCCATCTCTACATTTTCGGACAGACTTCTGCGGTCTTCGTCAATATAGGAAACCATGAGACTGGTGATGTTATTGAGGTTAGCCTTGATCTCCTTGACGTACTTGATCATAAACAGAGTTTTCAGCACGTTTACGGTAAAGCACTCGTCCGCATGGTCGGGATTGAGAACGGAATTGTCAAGCGCCTTGGTGATAACGCCCTTGTGAGAATGGTCAAGGAACTGCTCCAGTGCGTCATAGAACATATTGAACGGAACAAGCGCCCCTGGTTCCTTGTTCATCAGCCTGACGGCGGATTCCTTGAACAGCGCAAGCATGGAACGCTCACCCTCTGCAAGATGCTTTCCGGACGCACCATGCGTTCTTATGGAAGTCAGAACGCTGCCTAGCAGGTCGAACTGATACGGGATAAACGGATATACAAGGGCGAAGTCGTCACCGTTCTGATAGAGTTTCTTTTCAACGCCGTCGTTGAACACGATAAGATTCTTGATGATAGTGTCCTTGGTATCAAACAGCGCTGAAAGAGTGGCATTGCCGGAATCGTTCTTGGCAAGGATCCTCTTCTTGATGACCTCGTCCACATTGGATGAGGAAAGCGACAGCCTTGTATCAAAACGCCCCTGTATTTTTGAAAAGTCATTGCCCTTTATCTTGGTTATTGAGTCGATATCCTGCTGGCTGGTCACAACTACCCATGCCTTGCCGCGGCAGGCTATACCAAGTTCCTCGGTTACGGTCTGGAGATTGAGCATCAGCTTTGAGTTATCGCCTATGTACTGACCGACTTCATCGACCAGAAAAACAACATGATGGTTCTTTCCTTTTGAGTCAATGTACTTCTTTACAAGTCTGGCAAAGTCCTCGATGGATATTGAATACGGCTCCAGGGCCTTGTCGCTCCAGCTGCGGGCTGACTCGGCGCTCATATAGCCGATGTCTACCAGAGTGTCAATTACATCGTCCTGGATAAAGTCGAACTCATCACGGGCTTCTTCCCAGGGCTGACCATAGGAATTTTCAAATGTGCTGCGGAACTCATCATATTTGCCTTCGCCGAAAAGTCTGCGCTCCAGGTCTGCAAGCGCAAAATTGGAGCTGCAAAAGCCCTGCATCTTATTGAACACTTTAAGGAACACAGAAACGATAGCGTCATTGTTTTCCTTGCCGTTAGATTCGCTTTTGGAGTCGATATTGAACAGGATAGCGTCAGTCGGAACAGAGGCTGCAAGCTTCATATCCGCAAGAACCATCGGGTCTGCAATCTTGTTGTCATCAACGAAATAGTCAATGGCGGATTTGCCGTCAACAACCTTGTTTTCAAGGACATAGGACAGTATCTTCAGGAAGTGAGATTTACCGCTTCCAAAGAAGCCTGAGATCCACACACCCATCTTGTCCGTATTTCCGGTTATGCCGTTCTTATAGCTTTCGAAAAAGCCTCTGAAATGCTTCTGGAGCTCTCTTGTGACAACGTACTCTTCAAGTTCCTGCCTGATGTTGGAGTCATCGCCCTGTCCAACCTTGATAACTCCCTTGATGTCACGGTCAATGGGCTTTGCGAACATATCCCTGATGATCATTGATATTCTCCTTACTCAACCAATTTGAAAGCACGATAGTAGTTATCGTCCTTGACCTCGCCAAAAAGGACCAGCTCCTGCCCGTCATATTTTCCGGGATAGAACATAACCACAGGAACGTTGTCCAATACCTGATGAAGATTGTTCAGAACAGTATGCGAACGAATGAGGGGATAGCACTTTCCTATCCCGATTATGAATACGACAGATTTTTCAGGCGTCCGCTCCTGAATATACTTTACGATAAGGTTGTCATCTCCGGTCAGCCGGAGCGTATTCCCCACAGCTCTTATAACACGGTCAAGACCTTTGTTTTTTTCAAGGTCGAAACACTTTTCAAGATAGCCCTTTTCTTTCAGTATCTCGATAGTTATGTCGTAGAGGTCAAATACAACGACCTTAAAACCGTCCGGTGAATCCTCGTGTTTTTGGCGGATATACTCCACACGCTTGCGTACAATAAGTTCGTCCTTTGGCATATAGTCGAAAATATAATACCCGACCTCGTTGCCAAGCCCCTTATTCTCCCGGAATGAAGGCTTAGCAATCATTTCTTCGGCTTTATCAAGCCTTTCATCTAATGCAGCCATTTCAGTTGACCCCCGTAAGTGCTTTGATCATCGCAGTTTCGCCTTTAACTTCAAGATATCGTTCAAGAGATATGTCCAGAAGTGGCGGGGTAATGATGTGCCTTTTCCCATCTGTGGTGAGAAGTCCTGCTTCCGTCAGAAAGTTGAAATAACATCCGGACAGCCGATTTTTAGTGGAATCGATCCAGCCCTCAATAAGAGGCTCCTGCAATTCCTTATCCCTGAAAAACTGCTTTATGTCAGCAGCGGTTATCTCGCTGAATCCAAGTATTTTCCTGGTGCGGTACACTTCGTACACGAACTCGGATAAAAGCCTGTCTGTTCTCATAATAGCTATGAGATTAATGATTTTCTGCGTTGACAGGTCTGAATCCTGAAACAGCTTTAGTTCCGTTTCATCAAGAGCTATCGCCCTATTGGTAATGTAGTTTGTTACCCTCCTGGAGCGGTTAGCATTCACTGCGCCGAAAATGTTCTGCTCAATGCAGTACTTCTTGATTTCATCCTGGGCTTTACCTTCCATCACCATTGGAAGAACTTTCTTAAACTCAATAAACCAGAAGGACTGTGACATTAATCCGGCGCTGTATTTTTTTTGAGTCAATATACCCTCTCCTGACTTTATCCCCAATATCACAAATCGGAATAAAATTCCGTTTTTATATATACTATAATCGCAACGCGATTATAGTATAGCATATAATTGAATAAGATTCAAGTGAAAACAGAAAAAAATCCCGAAAGGAAAGTGCAAATGGAGATATATCACTTTGGCACACTATTAAAGGAACTCAGAAACGATGCGCACATGAAGCAAAAGACCCTTGCTGACAAACTCAGTGTTACAGAAGCAACCATAAGCAAATATGAATGCGGAACAGCCATGCCGCCGTTTGAAACCATGAGAACCATTGCCTCTGTTTTCAATGTATCTATGGACTTTCTTTATGGAACGGAAAAAAGATCAACTGTTTCAACATTCGGATTAAGTGACAACCAGAAGGAAATTATTGAAATTCTGACACAGCAGTTTCGTGTTAAAAATGGATTTGATAAGGAACTTTCCGATGATGAATATAAATTGTTAGGAAAAATTGTGGTAGAATTAACCAAATAAATGTCAATAGGCCCAAGAAAACCGGCTCTGCTGCGAGCCGGTTGATACCACCCCAAATCTTGTGTAAACTCCATAAACAGTGTATAATAAAAGCAAACGAATGGAGGAAAAAGAAATGGGCAGAAAAAGAACACCTGAGGAAAAGGCAAGACGAGAGCTGATCCGAGAGCTGTGTTCTTGTCAAGCAAAATTGTAACAGTTTCCCCCAAAAATCAAGCCGAGCGTTTCTGCCAAGGAGTAAGACCGTTATTGAACGAATGAGGTCTGACGGAATTATACCAAAGCAGAACATAATCATCAATATCAGAAAACAATTTGCTTTCTGAAGCATATGTATGCTGATAAATGAGTTCGCTCTTTAAAGTGTTGAAATAACGCTCCATCGGAGCGTTATCATAGGGACAACCGGCTCGACTCATGCTTTGAGTGATATTATGAGTCGTGCAGAAGTCCGTGAACTCTTTTGAAGTATACTGAGAACCCTGGTCGCTGTGCAGGATTATGCCGTTTTTCAGCACCCATGGGTGCTGAAGTATTGCTTTAGAAAGCGTTTTTATCGCAAGCTCTGCTGTAATATTCCTGCCGCTGACGCTTGCAATAACGCTTCTGTCATACAGATCTATGATCGTGCTGTTATAGCGCATACTGCCGTCTGACAAAGGTATGTAAGTAAAATCGGTACACCAGAATTTGTCAGGCAAAGGGACGGTAAATTGCCATTTGAGAATATTTTCAAACACTTTGTGAGCCGACCCCTTGCGATAACCAGGTCTGTGTCTGCGAGTAACAGAGAATAATTTCAGCTCGCAATTCATGTATTTGTGACACGTCGTTGAGCTGATTCTGATTCCTTTATTTTTCAGCAGAGCTGACATTAACCTGTATCCCGGGACCCCTTTTCGTTCATGATATGTTTCGGTTATGCAGTTCAGCAGCCTTTCCTTACTCTTACGGTAAGCCGCTTTTCTATCTTTAAGATAGTTGTAGTAGTCGTTAGGTAATACTCCAAATCGCTTCAGAAGCCATCTTAAACCCATCGTGTCCTTGTTTTCCCTTATAAATCGATATGCTGCTAATCGATTTCCCGTGCGAAGAATGCTGCCGCTTTTTTTAAGAATTCGTTCTCCTTTTTGGCTTCTTCAAGCTCCTTTCGCAGCCTGAGATTTTCCTTCATAAGATCATATTCTTCCTGCGCAGCCGGATTTTTTGAGCATTCTTCTCGGTATTTCTTCAGCCAGTACCCGATTCCGTTCTCCGATACTTGGTACTCTTCCGACAGACTTTTTATCGTCCGTCCCTCTTCCAGATGCATCCGCACCAGCCTTTTCTTGAATTCTTCGTCGTAACTTGCCATTGCTTTTCCCTCCTGTGTCTATTATATCACTTTGGGGGAAGGTGTTACAACTTTATTATAGCACATCACTGCTGAGCAACGCGAATGTTACTGGGATGGAGGATATCCAGAGACTGTTCAGGGAAACGATAGCGGAGTTCCTGGAGGGCAGTCTCGACGCTGAGCCAGAAAAAACACTGGGTTATGGGAGATACGACCATACTGCCAGAACCGAATCGGGAACAACAAACAGCAGAAACGGTCATAGCCGGAAAACCCTGAAAACAAGCGCGGGAAAGATAGACGTCAACATCCCGCGTGACCGAAACGACGAGTTTGAACCGAGGATCCTACCCAAAAACCAAACCAGCATTTCAACAACAATTGAAAGCAAGATAGTCTCGATGTACGCCAAGGGAATGACAACATCGGATATACAGGCTCATATTAAGGACATTTACGGCATGAACATCTCGGACACAACGGTCAGCCGAATAACCGACAAAATACTTCCCGAGGCGCGGGAATGGCAGCAGAGACCGCTTGAAAGCGTGTATGCGGTAGTGTTCATGGACGCAATACATTACCACGTTCGCAGTGAAGGTCAGATAGTGAAAAAAGCTGTTTACATAGCGATAGGCGTCAATCTTGAAGGCAGGAAATCTGTGCTCGGAATGTGGATCGGCGAGAATGAAAGCGCGAAATTCTGGGCTTCTGTGCTGAATAATCTGAAAAATCGAAAGGTCGAGGATAT
>ENA-OYWS01000551-OYWS01000551.1-human-gut-metagenome-genome-assembly--contig:-NODE-551-length-17269-cov-14.110375_pt1 | contig 17269 bp, 14 predicted proteins | sample MGYA00244813_ERZ653402 | MGnify/ENA primary metagenome ERZ653402 (study PRJEB26926, sample SAMN06165021) | human gut metagenome | biome: ENVO:00009003; feature: ENVO:2100002; material: ENVO:00002003...
GACAAATATACACTCACAGGTTACGTCCACTATTGCAGGGGACGACGGCGAAGCCATGGCAAAAAGTGAAGGATATGTAGCTGAAAATGGTTTTGTAGCAACAGATCCGACGCACTTTGGAAAGACGTATCATGATAAACAGTCGAGGTAAACGTGTTGTCCGTGAGGCTGTTTTCTTACCACCTTTGTCTTTGTGAGAGTTGAGGACAAAAATCTTAATGAAATCTGCTAACTTTATTTTTCCTTGGCAACAGAATATTTCAAGGTGCTTTAGATGTTTTATATATTCTACTTATCTTAATTGGTTGTTAGTATGGTAGTTTTGGTATTAAAAGATTTTCGGCGACAAATCAAACAATAAAGTGGAGGCAAAATTATGAAGAATGTTGGATTTATGTTGAGTATATTGGCTATAATTCTTAGTATCTTAGCCATCTGTTTCTCCTTACCAAGAACAGAATTGTCCTTTGATTATCTCGGATTTATCACAGGCATACTTGGTGTGTTGGTAACAGTTCTTATAGGTTGGAACATCTATGCAGTTATTGATTTTCGACAAGAGCAGCAACGACTTGTACAATACTTTGATGAACAAAAGAGTAACATTCATTTATTAGGCTCTGATTTACGTTCCACCTTTATGAATCAATTGAGTAATAATTCTTTGTTGGAGAAGAATGTTGCTGATATTTATTCACAAATGATGGGACTCAATAAGTCATTACCATTATCGTTCTACTATTTGTTCCATACTATAGGTGCAATTAGGACAGCTTCACAAGCTGAGAATTATGCTGCTTGTAATTTGTGGTTAAAAGAAATACGCCAAGTTTTGGCTTATCCAGAGCAAGTAAGTATTCCTGTGAGTAGTAAAAAGCAGTTATTGCATGACTTAATGCAAATAAAATCAACAGAACAGATAGTTGGTTTGAATGAAGTGATAGAACTCATTATGCATATTAAAGAGATACCAGATCCGATATCTTAGAGTTTATAAAGAATGCGCCAGCCGACAAATAATCGCAACTCTGTTGCGTAAACAAATATCGGCAGCCCTTTAGGGCACAGGCTTCGCTGACGATACCTGAACTCTGGCGGAGGCTATAGCGTTGCCAGCTACATCCTCTCGTCCCTGAGAGGTTTCTGTCCCCCAGAACAGGGGGAACCGAAAGGGGCGTAAAGACTATTGAAGGTAGGTTTTCGAAAATCTTATCATGTCCCTAATCCCATGTAATTATAACTCGAACAAAAAGGTGAATGTCAAGGCTGCCTAATAGGTAGCTTTGGCAATACCAATTAATAATATGTTTTTTTGAAAAATGTTGGATGTGCTAACTGCTGAAAATCAGTAGTTACGTTCTAACGGTGATTTACAATCGACCTGCTTTAATGAGATTACTGAGGAGTTGATTTCGTGGTAATTTGCTGATAACTTGCAGATTTCTTGTGGTTTTCTTGGTGGTTTCGAAGAAAAAGCGTATTTTTGCGGCAGAAGTGTTAAATATAGAAGGAATTGATTATGAAAAGTATGAATAAAATGTCGGCGGAGGATATCGCTAAGCTTAAGGCGGTAGCTTTGTATGTCTTAGACAAATGTGGTGAAACGGATTTCATTCATTTGTTTAAGATTATCTATTTTGCGGAAAGGAATCTCTATGCAAAATATGGTCAACATTTAGTTAAGGATACTTTTATCGCCATGGAACACGGACCGGTTCCCTCTCATCTTTATGATGCCTTGAAATTAATGAATGGCAAGGGAAACAATAAGGATGTCAAAGCTATTAGCGATTCTTTGTTACCTGCTGGTGGGGAATGCGCTTGGTTTTTTGTGAAAGCAGGCGAAAAGCCTGACTTGGACGAATTGAGTAAAGCTGAAATAGAAGCGTTGGATGCTGCCATTGATAAATACAAAGATATGGATACCAAGACTTTGTCTGAGCTATCTCATGATTCAGCCTGGCATGAGGCATGGGATAAGAATCATAATGCTGTTATGACCTCTCTGAATATTGCAAAAGCAGGTGATGCTTCTAATGAGTTTTTAGAGTATCTTCGGAACAGGAATTAGCGCTATAATCGTTTCAGAATGTTAAAAAAGAACGTTTTGTTGCTTAAAGATTTGCTTTTTCCAAGAGAAATCTTTATTTTTGCTTTAAAATGGAATTGTTATGAGCAAATATAGATTTAACATAAGCGATTATCATGCCATAGAAAATGCTGATATTCTGGTAGATGGAATAACAGTTTTGGCTGGACCTAATGGAAGTGGCAAAAGTACCATTTCCAAATGGTTGTATTATATGGTGGATGTTGCCACTAGATTCGATGAGTATGTAGGCAAGGGTGTAAATGATGAATTCAAACATAGTTTGCAGATTCTTGCACGTGCTATTCGAGAAATATGGGGGTATCGCAGTAGTAGAAGTGAAATCTTGACGTTATCGGCCAATATTGATGCTTTGAAAAAAGAAATTAATGTTGGAGCCGCTGTTGATGAGGTGGCTGAAAAATATAATTCTATAGTAGCCGAGTTTACAGAACAGGTAAGACCTGAGTTTCTTTCGGATAATGTATCTGCCTTTAGAAAGGTGAGGGTTATAAACTATTTAAATCAATTAATTGAGGATTCTGACAACATTGAAACATTTGATTATTTTGAGAAGAAAATATTTCAACAGACCGATAGGATGCTTGATGATTGGGAAAAGCGACTTAGTACACGCTCTATCAAAGACGTATATAGCTTTATTGAGGAGTATCTTCGTGAAGATGATGTAGCTCCTGAGTCGATGCAACTCTGGGAGGATGATGTCAATATAATCTCTGAGGAGAGTCTGGGTTCATTGTTTAACATAGAACGAGCTATTTATATTGATACTCCTATGGCATTGAATGCCAAAAACTTGGCAGACAATGTGTTCTTGCAGCGTCTTCATAGTAACATGACTCATTCTCTAGGTAGGACTTTGGATAAGTCAAAGATGCTTCTCTTGCGTATCGCTCGATTGCTTAATGGTAAAATCTCACAGAGTGATAGTCTTCTAGGCGAGACAGAACTCTATTACGAACGAAAAGATGAGCATCTTAAATTGCCTGTGGAAAAAATAGCTACTGGTATGAAGACTTTTGCTTATCTTTATCAGTTGATCAAGAATGGATATTTGGATGATAAAACTATCTTGATGATTGATGAACCTGAAGTTCATTTGCATCCGCAGTGGATTGTGGAATATGCCAGACTGCTAGTGTTGATACATAAGACATTGGGAACGAAACTGATTTTGGCTAGTCATGATCCTGACTTTATTGCTGCCATCAAGGCCATTGCCAAAAGAGAAGAGGTGTTGGAGGAGACAAACTTCTACATATCTTCCAGCGAAGAGCAAGAATGTTCTTATCGTTATAACTTTAAGTGGTTAGGTAAAGACATTGAGCCTATTTTCGAATCGTTTAACATAGCTTTGGAAAGGATTCAGCAGTATGGCGACACAGATATTTGACAATGATTTTCTTCATACTCATCCTATCTACCAGAATGTGCATTCCACCTTAGTGGATGTCTCGAACAGAGACTATGCTATGGCTCCTTTTGATAAAAGGATTGAATGCTTGGATATGGATGATTATGAGGCTCACTATATGCAAAATGGTGCTAATGATAGTACGATGGATACTGTGATTGGTATAGCCAATTATGATAATAATCATAAGAGTGGCTCTAGTCTGCTGATGGTGGAATTGAGATTGGGATATCAGTCAGCCAAGAACATAACGGCATTGAGCTTAAATAATAAGGTTAAGCATACGATGACTCTTTTGAATGCAGCTGAATTTCCGATTTCACAGGATGCTGTTTTTATCTTTAAGGCAGATGTTTGTCAGCAAGCCAAACATAAGTTGGATGCTTTAGGTCATTCCAATACTTCTAGAAGAAGATGGATAGTGATGAGCCCCGATATCTTCGGAAAAGCTTATATCGCAAAAGAAGATATTCCGTATGTTCCATTGCATGACTATAAAGCAGTATTGGCAAACTTTTGTCGTTTGATAGATTCGCATCTTTGGGATGAAGTGGAAAAGGAGTTTGAAACTTGGGGAAGCAAAACATATAGCAGAATTTCTTACATAAGCCAAGAGCGTGAATTGCTGGAAGATATGCTGCGTAATGTTTGGATTAAAATTGAATCAGAGAAAGATAAAGTAGATGCAGATACGTGGGATTATATCAGCCTTATCAAGGAGGATTACCCACATATACTTGGTTAGGGGTGCTTTTGCCCCACCTGTCCCTCACCTGCGGTTCTTTTGGGAAGTGTTTGAGTTGTGGGTGATAAGGGCTGATACAAATATGTTTGTATCAATGACTGCATATACCATTGCGTTCTTTTCTTAATCGTCTGACTTCTCTGATTTCTTCATTGATTTCATCAAGCGTGAGCTCTGGGGTTTCACCTCTTTCTGCTTTAGCTCTAAGTTGCTTGAACGCAGCCTTTGCTTTCGCAGTCACTTCATCTTCTTCTTCATTTTTTGCCTGAATGGAGAATGGAATGCTCTTACTGCGAATTACTGCCTTTACAAAGATGTTGATAGCGGTATTCGCACTCATACCGAATTGCTCGCAGAGTTTATCAAACTGTGCTTTCTGCTGATTGTCCATACGGACTGTCATTGCTGTCTGTGCCATAAGCCTAAAATGTTTAATTAATAATCATTCTGACTGCAAATATACATCATTATGGCGTAAAATGGTGCAACAGTATTAATAATTTAACAAAGATTAATAGCTGAATGAATGATATAACTGCTTTTTTCGCTTTCCTGAAGTACCGTATTGGAAATAAGGGGAATATGAGTATGGTGATTGCTGGTATGGACTGGCGAAAGCTGTATTCCTTTGCCTCTAGGCAGACGATTCTAGGGCTTTGCTTTGATGGTATCGAAAGGCTGGGAGTGGAGTATCCTGAAGAGCTGAGGCGGAATCCGATAGGGAGGGAACTGCTAATGACTTGGATGGGTAAGTCGCAACAGATTCGCAGACAGAACATGAAAGTGAATATGGTGGCAAACAAACTCTATTCTATGTTTAGAGAAGATGGATTGCGATGCTGCATCCTGAAAGGACAAGGGAATGCCTTGATGTATCCGAATCCTTATTCCCGTACTCCTGGGGATATTGATGTTTGGGTGAATGCAAGCAGGGAAGAGATAACGGAATATGCTAAGTGTCATTTTAAACTGGAGGATGATATAAGGTTTCATCATCTTGAAACAACGCTGGATGGTGTACCTGTAGAGCTGCATTTCTTTCCTGGCATCATGAATAATCCTATCTATAATGCACGTTTGCAGAAATGGTTCAAGCGTAATGCAGTTTTGCAATGTTCAAATGTTGTTAGCCTGCCAGACGGTATTGGAGAAATTGCTATACCAACGACGGCATTCAATGTGGTTTATCAGCTGACGCATCTTTATCATCACTTCTTTGATGAAGGAATTGGAATGAGGCAAATCATTGATTACTACTATGTAGTGATTAGTGATTACTTATTAGTGATTAATGATGAGCCATTAGTGATTAGGGATACTTTGCAGAGAGAATTGAAGAACCTTGGATTGTGGAAGTTTGCTGGGGCGGTGATGTATGTGCAGCATGAGGCTTTGGGACTATCAGAGGAAAAGATGATTGCTCCGATGGATGAGAAGCGAGGAAAGTTGTTGTTAACAGAGATACTGAATGGTGGCAATTTCGGACAGCACTTCACCAAGTATGGGCATTTCACACAACAAGGAATGGCAAAGAAATATTTCCTGAAGATATGGAGAAATATGCACTTTGTGCGATATTATCCTGCCGAGGCACTAAGTGAGCCTATCTTTAGAACTTGGCACTTCTTCTGGAGGATGAAGAACAAAAAATAATAAATCTACGGTCAAACGACTCCATCTCCCTTTTTTTGAGCTAGTTTTCAGGGTGGGGCTTAGTAGCCCGTTTTAAGATATTATCTTACGAGAATGCAAGAGCTGGGTGGATGGGTGGATAGTCGTAAGAAATCCACAAATCGGGTGGACTAATGTATTTTATAAATCTTATAATTTTTTTAATTATGGTATTAAAAAGAATGTGTTAGGTCGGGCATAAAGTTGCCCGACTCATCGAGAAAGTGAAAGGGCAGAGTTTTGAGGAGTCTGCCAAGTGTACTATCGCAATTTTGGACTTGTCAAGTATTGCTATCAAGTTGTACTTCGGTGTTCCAATTGGTTATGTTGACGTGTTCAACGCTGGGCAAGATGTCATGTCGATTGTGTAGTACATCAAACAGGTGATTCAAACTCATGTTTGACACCGGGGAGGCGGTTCGCCGTCTCCTTTATTATGTTTTTTATAAGTATTCATTATGAAATATTCCATTGAACAATCAGAAATAACAGAACGAACAGAACAGATAAACAAGTTTGCTCGATTGGTTGATTTGTTTAATAAAAAAGCCGTTGACAGAGAAACATTCATGGCTGAATTAACGAAGATAGAACAAACAGATTGGGCAAAAGAAAATCTGTTTAATCAGTTGATAGGGTATTGTGTTCTTGGAGATGCTTATGGAATTCTGAAAAGCCGAGAGTTGGATTTCAGTAAGGCATACTATAATAACGAATATGTCTATAAGGAAGTAAGCTACTACCATAATGTACAATATTTGATTACTCGTGTAAAAAGAGAAGAATGGGCAGCATTGTATCATACTGCTTTCAGAACATCATGCCGTGCTTATTTGTGTTTAGCTAATGCATATGATCATCTTGGAAGATTCTGCGAAGCTCAACAATACTACAGAATGGCATTATTGGATTCTCCCAATACACAGGAAGTGGAGAGAAATCAAGGCTTTTCCTATGCTAATATGCATGCATTTTGGACAGAAGAAGAACCTTTCATTGTAAGAAAGGCTCAGCAGATAATAAGAAAGTACCTACATTTTTTTGATGGTCTTTCACCTTATTTCAGACAGATTTGTTCATGGCCCTCTCCTTCTTTTGATGCACCATTAATTGATTATGACAATATCCAAGATGGTGAATACGAAAAATGGATATGTCAACATTATCTGAGAATCAATCGTTTTAATGATGTTGAGCCTGATTCTATGCTGTCACTATGTGATAATGTGAGACTTCCTGTCATAGCTGACACACCTGAGAAAAAAGCTCTTTACGAAAGCACCTTTGAAGAAATTAAAGGTAGTTACATCAGTACCAGGAAAATTCTATATACTATTATAAATGAGAATAAGAACAGCATGAATATGGAGATGTTGAAAATGGCATATAAGAACTTTTATTCCATATTCGATAAGATAGCCATGTTCTTATCCAATTATCTTGATGTTAAATTAAAATCCTATGAGGTAGACTTTGCCAAAATATGGAATTGTAAGAATGGAGATATTCGACAAGAAATCCTGGTACATTCACAGAACATGCCTTTATTAGGATTGTATAACATCAAGTTGGATGTTTATGGAATGATGAAAACGGATTGGTATGTTGTTGATGAACAAACAAAGGACTTGAAAATGCTACGCAATTATATGGAGCATAAGTCGATAATTATTAAGGACGAGCCAATGTCCCATACTGAATACCAATTAACCATTTCGAAACAAGAATTGGAACTCAATACTATTAGGTTGGCGCAACTTGTTAGATGTGCAATTATATACTTGTGCAACTTTGTTTTGCACGCAGAGTATGACAAGCAAATACGCTAACAAATTTATGACTATAAACGATACATTATGGGTTGGGTAAAGAATAAAATGATGGAAATGCGAGATAATGAAGACTGGCCAAGTTATGATCTTGCTGACAAAACTGCTGCGTATAAAATGGGACGAGAAAAGAAAACTGTCTATGGAGAAGCAATGGTATCGCGCCAAGGTGGAACGACCGAGAATCAACTATATTCCTGAAAAGATAAAGTTTGCTAAAAGATTAATGGTTTGCTAGGATAGTAACAGTAAAAGTAGTATATTAGCAATTGCTAAAATTTTGCCACATCCCATGCTCATGCCTTAAGAAAAGACTCTAGTGGAAACCCTTTTGCTTGGTTTAATGTACCTTTCTGAAATACTATAGAGCCTTTGATGAAAAAAGAACTTGGAAGTTCTAATTTTGCTTTGTTTTTGAGTAAAACGACAGGTAAGCCTTTCCGAATGGTTTTTAACGAAAAGGAATATGAGGATATTCTTGCTTTTATGGGCAAATATAAGGATATCGTATTCTTGCGTGATTGTTTGGATTTGTCTCTATCTCTGTCAATGAATAGGATTGACGAAAATACAAGGACTGAGATTGGCGAATTGGAATATCAGGCAAATGTTCAGTATTTATCTATATTGGATAATAATTACCCCAAATCACTATTGGATGAATTGGGGATAAATAGCCCAACTGTATTATCTTATAGAGGAAATGCTGCATTGTTGTCTAAAAATAAAGTTGGTTTCAGTGGCTCTAGAAAGGTATCGGATAAAGGTTTGGGGATTGCAACAGATATCGCTACGCAACTTTCCTGTCAAGGTTTTTGTCTGGTTTCTGGATATGCTAATGGTGTGGATATGATAGCTCATAAAACAGCTTTAGCTAATGGAGCCTCAACAATTTTGGTATTACCTGAAGGCATAAGTTATTTTTATGTAAGGAAAGAAATTGCTCCTTATTGGGATTGGAACAGAGTGTTAGTTGTAAGTGAATTTGATCCGCAAGCAAAATGGATGGTTTCGCGTGCAATGAAAAGAAATAGTACTCTCATTGCTTTAAGCCAGGCAATGTTGGTGATAAAGGCTGGAGAAAAAGGGGGAAGTCTAGATGCGGGATTAAAGTCCATCGATTATGGTAAAAGATTATTTGTGCCTCAATATGCAGAGTTTCCAACTTCTGCATTGGGTAATGCTCTACTGATTCAACATGGTGCTTATCCTTTAAGGATGAAGCGCTCTAGTAGAAAAACAAACTTGGACATGTTATATGCTTCTGTTGGAAGTTTACAGCCTGCAGAATCGTTATTTGGGTAACTATTCAGCAACCCTATAGAAGTAACTACTCATTCGAGATGAACAAGCAGGAGAAGTGGATGTACTCTCATTGGAATAAGTTGAACATCCATTGTCACGTTGGTACCATCGGTGCTGTCTTCGACTTCTTCGTGTGGAGAAGATGTATCATAGGTAATAGCTTGTTCCTTTGGAATATGGTGAAAGAATAGGGGAACTAAAATCATCCTTCAATAGTCTTTAAGACCCTTTCGATTCCCCTTACAGGGGACAGAAAAACTCAGGGACGAGAGGGTGTAGCTGGCTCTGCTATAGCGCCGCCAGGGGTTTGGTCAGCCAGCGGAGCCTGTGCCCTAAAGGGCTGGCTGGGAGTGCTTACGCAATAAAATTGCGAGTGTTTGTCGGCTGGCGCATTGAGTAATTTGCTGATAATTGCAGATTCTTATCTTTTTTCTTGGTGGTTTCAATAAAAAAGCGTACTTTTGGCGGCATCAAATGATTAAAGGCAAAAGTATGGAAGAGAATAGATATTGGAGTAAGTATCGTACTAAGACGGATGAAGAACTTGCAGCAGAATTGTCGCAGTTCACTTCTTGGGATGAAACGGAGCTTCCTGATTTGTCGAAAGTTGATTATCGACAGTATAAGCACAAGAAGTCTCCAAGAACCATTAAAGCTGTATCAAAATGGCTGTAACTCTATCATAATAGTGCTATTTGCTGATAACATATTAAAAAAGAAATGATGATGGAAGGAATGTATATTGTTTTAGGTGGTGTAGGCATCATTGCATGTTGCCTATACCTGTGGTCTGCTTTTACAAAAAGTGGAAAGAAATGGATTGAGAGCCTGTAAGGCTTTTTACCGCTGCTCAGAAATGCTACGTTCTAAGGTTGGCGAGCCAAAGCGGTCTTCGCCATGCTTGTACGGGATAAGGGTAGGTCACGCAGATTCTGTTCAATAACTTACATCAGATTATGATGAGATTGTAGGTTTATTGATTTTGGGGTAATGTTTCAAGTTGAACTATAAATAAAGAGTATGTTTGAAAACTTGGATAAGATTAAGAGCATTATTACGGATATTTTTACTCAAATATCTTTGAATAAATTGTCTAACTGCCATGACTTAAATGTCTTGGCAGAAAATGTGTTTATGTATGTGCTGAATGACTGCTTTGATTATCATTTGCAGAATGCTAATATATTGAATAATGTACCTAACCAAGTCGGTTTCGATTTGATTGATACTAAAAATAAAATTATCATTCAGGTTACTTCTTCTGATACAATTGAAAAATATTCCGAAACCATTAAAAAGGTAAAAAACGTGCATGGTCTCGAAGGATTCAATCTGAAATTCTTTATATTAAAAGCATCTGCTAATAAGCATCCTGGATGTCGCAAAATATACAATCTCTCAAGTCCTATAATCTTTGATAAAGACCATGATATACTGGATGGAAATTGGCTATTTGTTCAATTCGCTTCACATCTGGATAGAATCCTGCTTATTGAGAAACATCTGGAATTACTATTTAATGGTAATCTTTCCTATGAAATGATCTGTAGTCTCCTGAATTTTTCAGAAACCATTTGCGATTATCCTTTACCTGAGCATTATTTGCCTCGTAAGTTTGCTCTGAAATCAGATCGTTCAGAGGCCTTTGATGTATTGTTCTCTCCAGAATCTAAAGAATATTCTTTGGATAAGATTCTTGAAGAAGTTGTCGAGAATAATGAATTGCGTAAGTTTGTTATCTTTAGTACTGCTCAGAATGGTAAAACAACAGAGCTTCATAGGCTGTATAATATATTATCTAAAGATGTCGATATGGGTGTGCAGTTTAAAGAGGCATCATCCTATACCCAATCCCATCATGGTAGATTCTTTAATATTTTGCCATGTAGATTAGAAGAAAACCAATACATTCTTCTAGATGGTATGGACGAACTTAATGATAAAGATAGGAATTCTTTGATAGATGAACTAAGGGATTTCTTAAAAAAGTACTCAAAAATAAAGGTTGTAGTTACATGCCGTTCAAACTATAACAATGGTAAAATGTTGAGTGATTTTACTCAACTTGAAATGTTGCCTTTATCTTATGATGAAATAGTATCTTACATAAAGGGTAGTCTTGGTGAACATACGACCAGTTTTATTAAATATATCGAACTGCACCAAAACATTTCAGAACTTCTTGATGTGCCATTCTATCTGTCTTCTGTTGTTGATTATTTTGACGAAAAACATCAGATTCCTCAAACACAAGAGAAAATACTTGATTATGTATTTACCAAAAGTTTGAAAGTGAAAGAAAAAGAGGGAGATACCATTAATGACTTAGCATATGGGGCAGAAGGCTTGTTTACTGTGATTGCGCTTACCATGCAATTTTCAGAAAAACAAGTATTGTCTGGGCAAGAATTATATGAATATTTAAAGTTGCCAAAAGAAAAAATATCTGATCTAACTTTATATACTATATTTAAAAAAGATTCCTTTAAGGACGTTTATTCTTTCATTCATAATGGCTTTAAAGAGCATTTTGTTGCAAAATTCTTAAAGAATCTTTCCTGCCAAGAAATATTAAAGATTGTATGCTATGCAAATGGTGATATTCCAATCATTAAGAAGAATTGGTGTAATGTGCTGGTTCTTGCAGTCTCATATATGGATGAACCTGACAAGAAAAATCAGATGATAGAATGGTTGTTAAAAAATGATGTGAAGGTTTTACAGAATATTGATTCAACCAGTATTAGTATGATGGTTAAGCAGAGTGTTTTGAAGGGAATTCTGGGAGAATATAGAATAGAGCAAATATATCCTGATAATTTTTACAAAATAGCCAAGTTTATAGCATGCTTGTGCAATACAAAAAATAATGCTGAATTCCTGTTAGAAGAGTATAGAAATGTTCATAAGGTAAATCCATATTTGGCTTTGTTGGCAACTTGTGTTTCTATGATGGACTTCTCCAGTCCTTCTGTTGGCATATTGCTGTCTGACTTCAAGAATGTTGTTTTCGATAAGATAAATGAACTGGGGAATAATGATGATCTGGAAACCTATTCTTTGTATGTACCTTTCTATAGTAGTTATTTGAATACTGAAGAAGACATTGATAGACTTATCATACTTGATATAAAGTCGAAAGATCATCATATCATACAAACAGCATTTCAGCTGATTGCTAATTTGAATCAAGCTGATAAATATGTGGAATATATTATTGCGCAAGAAAGATATTTGCAGAACTATAGTCTAAAGAGTACAACTCATATCGTTCATCGCCATGATTTCTACAAATGTTTTGGGAAAGTTTATGGTAAAAATGAGTTAAAGAGATTATGGGAGTTCTTGCCGGTACTCTTTGATGAGGAAAAGGCGGATCATAATCAGGATCATTTGTTAGAACCTATTCAAAAAATGCTATGCAATAGTAAAGTGTATGCGGATGATGAGGTCTTCTGTCAAATTGTTATAGATTCATGGATCCAAATTGCTAAGGATCATGATTATATTTCTTTGCAAGATACTATTGTTGAAATTTATAAAGAGTTCCGTAATTTTTGTATAGAAAATGTATTAAAGCCTGACTTCATTAGTCTCATAAATGAAATTAGAGGTGTTGAAGATACTCAACAAGAAATAAGGCTTTTGCAAATTCTAAAAATAAAACTGTCTTTGTTGGGTGCAGAAACAGATTTGAAGGAATGTATAGATGTGCTGCAACCTGATTCGATAAATGATTTTGGTATTGCAACTTGGCTTACTAATAATTATGATGATGCGTGGAATCTTCTGCATTATGACTTGGTTCATAAGAAATTTCCCAAAAGAAAGTTTTACCATCCTAATGAGATGAAGTTGCGTGAAGAAAAAAGCATGGCGTTGCTTCTGGATTATGCCCAATTTAAAGAAACGGTGCTATATATTGTAAATCAGTATGCACCAAAAGCTAGAAAGGACTTGTATGCAAAAGTAAAGGAATGCGAAGAAAACAAGTGGGATAGTTATGTCGGTTCTTTCATGAGCTTATCCTATAATTATGAAACGCAGGAATATGGCCTGCAGGAAATCAAAAATAACATAGAAAATCAAAGTCTCTATGAACTGTTTGTTTTGGATCAATTGGCAAATCACGGGATAAAACTGTTAACAGGAAAGCAAAAGAACTGTTTGAAGATAATGCTTGAACATGTGTTGCCGAAGATAAAAAATAACCGTACAGGACAGAGATATCTGAGTTTGGCATTAGATTATGAAATCACTTTAGATAAGGATGTTCAAGAAATATGTTTGAAATATGCTTCTGTAAGAGATAACAGATGGGAACATGCTTATAGTCATAGACCTTTTATTGATTATGCTGTTCAGAAACTAGGTAAGGAACGAGCTGATCAAAGAATTATTTCTTTGATAAAGAATCCGAAAGGCTTGGATATTTGTGACTTTCTCGAATTGTCAAAATACGCAATAAATGCGCACTTGTCGGAAGTGTATTCTTATATATTAGAATTCATTAAGCATGATGATGATGGTTATTCTGGGAATACCATAGATTTGTATCTTAAAAGTGAGCTTGATGGGAAAGAACAAATTATGGCTATCTTCCAAGATATTCCTGATAAGCATAAAGCGTATGTCCTAAAAATGTTGATGTTCCATTTAAAGGATGATATGCAATGGGTGAAAGATACTCTAGATCAATTTAAGGATACACTATTGAAATATGACAAAAAGACATATTTGGAGTGTCAGGCATCATTAGGTAATCAGGAGGCTTTGGAAGAGATTCTTAAGTGTATGACAGAAAACAAATATTATTTCGGAGATGTGTTTACTGCAATTAGATTCTGTAATTATACAATAGATTCTTTACCCGTTTTCGATAAACTTTTAGATCTTTCTTTTACGATGGATTCATCGTTCTGGACAAGTAGTATCATTGACGGGATGAAAGGGATGGTTGGAACCTCTTCTGATAATCTTGAAAAGGTGATAAAGGTTCTAGGTTCAAAAATCACGGATGAACGTACGTGGTTAAATAAAACCATTGATAGCATAAAATATAGTTATTATGAAGCGGTTGACTCTCATATGACAATTGAAATGGCGGCTAAAAAGGTATGTGAAATGAAAAAGTGGCGATAGTGTTGTATCGGTACCATACGTAGCGTTGTAATTGGTACCATGTTATCGCTGCAATCGGTATAGCCCAGAGAGTGATTGCATAGGTAAACTGAAGATTTATGCTAAATACTTTGGTGTTTACTTTGGATTATCGTATCTTTGCAGCATCAATGATTAATATAAAATTTGGAGGATGAATATACGTATACAACAAAGTTAACAAGGGAAGAGGCTCTGCGCCGTTGGAAGGCTTCTAAGGAAACCAAACGTAAAATGGTGGAGAAACTGGAGAGCCATAACTATTCGGTGAAAGCCGTATTGTGTGCCTAGATAAAGTTTCGTACCTTTGCACCGTGATTTTAAATTATTTAAATTATGGTACAAGGCTAGAAACAATTAAACAGCAAGCCCAATGGTGTGACACTAATATTCGATATGCGTAAGCTGTTTAGTTACATCAAAAGTCACTAAAAGTAGTTTTTTTTGTGTATATTACTGTGGTTTTTGTGAAATAATCACAATTTTTATGGTTATATGAAGAATTATTTGTATTTTTGCATCTGAAACAAATAACAACGTATGTACAAATGCTGATAGAATTTACGATAAGAAACTTTATGTCATACAGAGATGAGGTTTCGCTTAGTATGGTTGCAAGCACTACTGTCAAGGAGTGCGAGAGTAATGATGGTTATTCGAATGTTTCCATCATAGATAATGGTAAGCGTTATTTAAGGTCTGCCGCTATCTATGGTGCAAATGGTTCGGGTAAGAGTTCCGTAATTGCTGCAATGGATATTTTCAAGTCTATGGTTTTACAGTCATTTGTGGAAGAAAATGTAGTCAAGCATCTTTCTAGGCTGTATTATCGTTTTAATGTTGACAGTTCCAAAGAACCTGTGTCTATGCAAATGATTTTCATCTGTGATGGTGAAAGATATAGATATGGATTTGAGGTCAGTCAGAATAAAGTGTTGAGTGAATGGCTCTATGTATTGCTTAAAGGCAGTATAAAAGAGAGCTATTGCTTTAAGCGTGATGGACAAAACTTCAAGGTTAACTCCAAAGTTTTTAAAGGGGCAAGAGGGGTTGATACCAAGACTAGAAGTGATGCTCTCTATCTTTCTACCGCAGCTCAATTCAATGTGGGAATAGCAATGAAGGTGAAAGAATGGTTCCGCAAGCGTTTTCATGTTCTTACTGGACTCGATGATACTTTGGCTTTTACTGCAAGAGCATTTATGCACAATAATGTAATTCGTTCTCAGATATTGAAAATGATAGGCATTGTTGATAATTGTATCAAGGATGTTAGCGTAAGGGAGAATGTCAAGGAGGTCAACCCAAAAGATCCTTCTTTTGAAATACTCTCTCGATTGGGTATCAATATGCCAAGTGACACCTCAGAACAAATTGAAAGAATTGAGCAACATGAGTTGGAGATTCAAGCTACTCACAATCTTTATAATGACACCGAAATTGTGGGGAATGAATCCTTGAATTTTAAATTTGAATCCTTGGGTACAACTAAACTATTTGCACTTCTTGGTCCGTTCTTCGATACCATTCAGAATGGTGGCGTACTCATTATAGATGAGTTTGGTGCTAGCCTTCATACTCAACTTTCTATGGAATTACTCAAACTATTCTATAGCTCGATGAATGTTTTGGGCGCGCAATTAATTATTACCACGCACGATACAAACCTCTTGCGTAAGGATTTGCTACGTCGTGATCAGATATGGTTCGCAGAGAAATCTTCTGAGGGCGTATCTGATTTGTATTCCCTAGTGGAATATAAAATCAATCAGGCTAATAGTGTACGTAACGATGCGTCTTTCTCCAAGGATTATCTGTTGGGGCGCTATGGTGCAATTCCTTATTTCGGTAACATTGATAAGTTTATTATGGAGTATGGCAGCAAAAAAGAAGAGTAGGTTTGATAATAAGTTTAGAAGCACTTCTGCTTCAGACTGCCGCGCAGCCAATGTGCGAACCGAGCGGAAGGTAAAGGATGATTTGCCAAAGTTGTCTTTCAATTTCAAGGATTTTGATTTCAATCAGTGTCCTCCAGGACAAACTCTTGAAATATGGCAGGAAAACAAAATGTTAGACAAACTTGTGAAAAAATTTATTGATGTCTGTGCATATACAAGACCTGAAGCAGAACAGAAAGGACTTTTGAAGGTCTATGGCGAATTCCCTACAAATAGCCAGTTCAAGATTCCAAAACATATTGAGGGAAAGGTTGCATGGGGCACCATTCAGCGAATCGGTGGGCAGAAGCCAAGACTAGCTGGTTACATCATTGAATCTGTATTCTATCCAGTTTTCTTGGACAAAGAGCATCTCTTCTGTATTTCGGTGAAGAAACATACATAAGAGATGAAGGCTATTTTGGCAAAAGCAAAATTTTAAAGTTAGTATTATGGGATTTTTAGCAGACAAAACGGTGTTTTCACCATTGGCAAAAGAAATATTGGAAGAATCTGTTTCATTTTCATGTGGCAATGAAGACTTGGATGGATTCTTCCATAATGATGCTGTGGCTTATGCCGAAAACTTGTTTGGTAAATCTTACTGCTATTATCTTGAGGAATCAAAGGCTGATATCGTATGTGCCTTTACGGTCTCAAATGCCAGTATTTTCACGAAGTACTTGCCTAATGCGAGAAAGAAAAAGGTTGGAAAGCATGTTCCTCATATAAAACAGGATTTGATATATCCTGCTGTACTTATAGGAAGATTGGGAATTTCGACAAAATTTCAACATCTTCATATAGGAACAGAAGTAATGGACTTTATTAAGTCCTGGTTTGTTGAGCCATATAATAAAACGGGCTGTCGTTATTTGGTAGTTGATGCCTATAATGAAGATGTGCCTGTAGCATTTTATAAGAAGAATGGTTTTGATTTTATGTTCAGCACAGAAGAGCAGGAAAAATCATATAGAGGTATTGTTTCTGATAAGCCATTAAAGACTCGTCTAATGTACTTTGATTTGATACTTATCAAGTAAGTAAATCACCATTAGCCCGTATGGCGGTACCTAATATAATATATTACCTTTGCAT
>ENA-OYWS01000556-OYWS01000556.1-human-gut-metagenome-genome-assembly--contig:-NODE-556-length-17136-cov-6.723728_pt1 | contig 17136 bp, 15 predicted proteins | sample MGYA00244813_ERZ653402 | MGnify/ENA primary metagenome ERZ653402 (study PRJEB26926, sample SAMN06165021) | human gut metagenome | biome: ENVO:00009003; feature: ENVO:2100002; material: ENVO:00002003...
CGAGATCATGCCTAGTCTCGTGGGCTCGGAGATGTGTATAAGAGACAGATATCAATTATTTACATTATATCATCGTTCAAGCTAAGCCGCTTCACGTCAGTTTCCGAAGAAACCTCGACGATCAGCAAAGTACACTTTTTTAAGTCTTATGTGTGACTGTTTTGAAGATTTCTCTTCTACACTTTTTTCTTGCTTATGTGTGCAGCCTATTTATTAGCGTCTACGGCAGTTGAGGTTCTGTCGAATCCTTTTCCGAGGGATCAGCTCTCCAGTGCTTTCTACAGTACACTGGCAACGTTCAGTAGGTGGATGGTGAACAGATGCGTTCTGCTTACCTGTGCTTTCACAAAGATTACTCGCAGCAGGGTCCATGATGTGCTTTCCAATTCACAAAGGTTACTACGGCAAGCCCACACATCACAAAGGTGCATCATACCTTTTTAGCGGCTCTAAAATGAAAACTGCTAAACCCCCGGCAGCTACCGGGACGCTCTAGGCCTAATTACTATTTATACTCGCCCAGACGAGTTTTCTGTAAAATTCACTGAGCCTTTCCCGCCGCTCAGTATTTGCAGTAAATATCCGCTGCCTCATCAACGGAAGTTCCATCAAAAGCCGTATTGAACGCTTCCACGACCTTTCTAGTGTCTGCCTGATCCAGACCGACGATCTGTGCCACCCGGAGAAAATAGCCCACACAGGCATCGTTACTCCAGATTTCAGTGTTCTCCATCATCGCATCGGTGAAGCTGGCTCCAGCCGAATCTTTCGGCGTCATTTTTGCTGATTCAACCTTTCGCATATAGTCCTTAATTGTCATTTGTTTTCCCTCCCAGCCAGTTCTAATTTACCGTCCTTTTCTGTTCAAGCCCATCTTACCATACTATGCTGATAAAGTCAACATAAACCGAGTATATACAGATATAACGGTTTACCCGTTCACGCCATTGCGCAAACGGGTAAACCGTTATTAGGCATCCAAGATGCCAAGAGTTCCCCAGCGCACAGCGCTGGGCGGGGTAAACCCCGGGCGTCTGCGGACGCCTCCCCTGCTCGATGGCGACAACGAACCGCCCTTCCTGTCGGCTGTCCGTTGTCGTCACCGAGCAATGCGCTCATCGAGCATTCGCCGTGCCAGCGAGAAAACTCCGGTATCGCTGCTGCCTATACAACCGATCGTGCGGGTTTTGTATCGCCGTTTGGTTTCCTTGACAATAATTATTTAGTATGTATAATATAATTATGGACACACTAAGATTTGAGTGGGACCCTAACAAGAATGAGATCAACAAGAAGAAGCACGGCTTATCCTTCGAGGCAGCAAAGGAGGTCTTTTACGACGAGTTTGCCATTCTATTTGACGATCCGGATCACTCCATTGAAGAAGATCGCTTCCTCATTATCGGATCAATCAAATCGCAGAAAATTTGCATTGTGAGCCATTGCTACCGTGACAACGAAAACTGCATCCGTATTATCTCGGCAAGGCAGGCAACCAAAACCGAGCAACGCATTTATCTTGATGGAATTTGAGGTGATAGTATGAGAGATGAATATAACATCAGCGAACTGAATCCAAGAAAAAATCCATACGCGAACCGGCTGAAAAAGCAGATCACCATCAACATCGACGGCAGCACCATCGACTACTTCAAGTCTCTGGCCGACGCAAAAGGCATCCCCTATCAGACTTTGATCAACCTCTATTTGAGAGACTGTGCCGATAACCACCGGCAGCTCCAATTGTCCTGGCAGTAATGCTTCTGCACGAATTTTTTCGGTCAATAAAACCACGCAGCATTGTACAACAGGATACGGCGAAATCCGATCCTACCTGCAGGATAGAGGTACGCCGATTGGCCCACTGGATATGATGATCGCCGCGCACGCCAGATCTGAAGATATGATTCTGGTCACAAACAACGTCCGAGAGTTCGAGCGTGTGCCTGGCTTGGTTGTTGAAAATTGGGTGGAGTATCCCTGTACATTTGCAGCTCCCTCCGTTACGTAATCTCGCATAATTCCCATTGCAGCCCAAAATTTATGCAGGCTACTTAACAGAATAGCTGTACTTTTACGGCAAAAAGCACAGCTATTCTGAAATATTATTTCATTTGTAATTACCAATATCAATTAGCTGTTGTATTATCCTCGCTGCTCTGTTAGATACAACTGTACTCTTTTATCAATTTGCTCTGCTGTCTCTTCTACTGTTTTTTCCCCAGCAAACATATAACTAGTTTCGTCTTCCAAGATCTCTGAAACCATTTTATCGTAGTAAACCAGATTGCAAATACCTTTTTGAATTTTCTCAAGCTTCTTTATGCTTTCTTCTGATACTCCATTAACAATAGCATTTTGTAGCGATGCTTCAAATCCACTTTGCAAGGGAATCCAGCCGCCTCTCGTTGCGTAATATTCAGAGGAAAACATCATTTTCATAAACTCCCACGCCCCATATTTTTCCTCCGCTGTTGTAGGAATTGACATAGGTAAATTCAAATAAAAACTTCCACCTGCAGCATCTGGGTAACCTGGGTAAAGAAGTCCTCCATTGAACGAATCATCTGTCTCTACAAACATTTCTGGCGAAAGTATCATAACCTGCGCAAAGATGATCTCTCCATTTCGAAGCGCATCCATTTCATTTTCTGCCTTGTACTGTATTTGAGTGTATTGTTGTACATTATTTAGGAATCTTAAAAAAGAAATCGCCTCGTCAGAATCAAATTTTGATTCTGCCCTTTCATAGTCCACCAGTGTATGAATCATATATAACGGTAGTGTTAAAACAAGTGACTCTCTTGTCTCCCCATAAAATGCCGACAGAACTTTTTTATTATTTTCCAGCTCATCATTGATAGATTTATAGGTCCATTCCGTTCTGCTTCCTGCAACTTCTTGCGTTCCCACTGTTGTTACAATCGAATAGCTCTGCGGGATTCGGTACAAATTGTGATCAGCGCTTTCTAGTTCCCTTATCAAGTTACCTGTAAAATCATTTCTGTTTACAGAATTGTCTGCATCAATCCACTCATACAAATTTTCAAGAATTCCCCTGCTTACATATGCCTCAAACGGAAGTCCGTTGACAAATAGTAAATCTGGTGCATTCCCCTGAATCAAATCAATTTGAAGCTGTTGTAACGCTTGATCCCCATACAACTCTGCATAATCTATATACTCAACAACGTACTCAGGGTGTAACGCCTTGAAATCCGAAATTGCTGATGCCAGTACCATAGGACGACTTAGCCCTGCAATTTTCAAAGTTTTCTCATTTTCTTCTTCCTCGATACTGTCGGACGGCTCCAGCCAGAATAGCCTGTCTTCTAATTCTCCACTTTTCCATGTTGCTCCAATAAAAATTCCATCGCCCACGCAAGCAAATGCGCTGATATTGGTTGCCACTAGACCATAGGTATCGAAGGAAATGATTTGTGTTGCTGTGTCCTCCCCTATATTCCATCCAAACAGTGCCGTCTGGCTAACCACCAGACAGTCATAATCTGAATTTTTTCCCGAAACCAACTTACTATTTTGAAATAACAGTGGTAGCGTGCCCATTTTCGTCAACGTTTTTTCGTTGTCTTCCAGCTTGTAATAAACCCCAGCACCTTCACAGTATGCAATTATAGTTGCATCATCTTTACAAAGAAGTTTTGTAATATCTGTTTCTGCACTTGCAGTATTCAGTATGTCTCCATCCTCCAAACTGCAGGCGTACAACTTTTCTCCATCCGTCATATATGCTGTCTTGTTTAGTATTTTTAGGTTTTCCAGATTGTTAATCTCTGTTGCCCAAGCAATATTTTTGCTTCCCTGTGATGTATGCAAGAACCATTCAGCAGAGCCATCTTCTGCGTCAACTCTTTCTAAGTAATAAACTTCTTCTGCTGATACATCAAGCGCAGTAATATATCCTCCGTCTGTAAGCGAAAGCTGATATTCCTCTGATGTTTTATCCTGATTATATTTAATAATCCAGTTTGTTTCTATCTCATTTTTGAAATTGCATCCCCATAAATATGCCGCGCCTTCATCCGTTGCAGCTGACGATACAATGGCCAACCGGTTAGACGAAAAATAATTTGTTCTATACCTACCAGATCCAACCGAAACAGCAATAGCTGTTTCACCTGAATATTTGCCTTGCAATGCTGCGTTAGAAATTGTCTGTACAGATTCTTCCGTTTGCTTTGAACAAGCGCTCATTAAGAAAGCACTACAGATAGCCAATAGCAGCATACATTTTAAAAATCTTCTCTTCACGGATGTCCTCCTTTACGTTTATACAAACGGGCGCCTATATTCAGGCGCCCGTTCGTCATTCGTCATCTTTTTGTGTACTATGTTTATGTTTGATGATTAGGTTCCGTCACTTTTTCCATAAGTCCCAGAGATGCTCGGATAAACAACTAAGCTGAACGAGTCTCGAATCTCTCCGCAGCCAAAAACAGTTACTTTTCTCGTATTGAGAATGCCCACATATGACGTGGCCAGCACGCTTGTTGTGTTACTTGCATTATTACTAACTTTTTTGAGCGACTCACCACTAACGTAATCGACCACTTCTGCCGTAGCATACATTGCTGCTACTTTGCTCCCTGTCCACGTGGCAGAAACGTCCATATCACCAGCTGCACCATATTGGCTTTCTTGCGCAAAGTACGACACAAACCCCGTTAACGTATTTCCGTTTCTCGTCGTTGTCTTTGTGGCCTCTGCAGCAAATGCCATGCAACTAAGCGACAGCATAATTACAAGTGCGAGAACTACCGAGACGATTCTTTTAATGGTTTTGTTTTTCATATTCCGTCCTCCTGTCTCATGTTCGTTTTTTCGTTCTATCTTTATAAAGTGGCCACCTTTAATAAAGACCTATTGCAGGCAACGTTTCAGTAATTTACATACCCATTTATTGTAACATCAAAATTTGACGTATTCTCGATTGTCAGTGTATAATAACCATGCTGGCTTACTTCAATTTTTTCATCAATCTTCCCATCTGAAACAGTATCGTAGTAGAACTGCCCATCTGGAGCAATCAAACCTACATTAAAGCTAACATCCGCAGGTGCGTAAGATGCTTTAATCTCTACTATATCCCCTTTTTCAAGCGGGAAAGAGGTTGATGCTTTTCCAATCTTACCAGCAGAGACCTTTATGTTAATACGACCAGATGCCCGTCTTGCATTTACAGCAAATACGGATATGTTATCTTTTTCATATTCATATGCGTATGCAGGAACGCATAAGCTACTCGCCACAATGAGCATTACCAAAACAATGCATACGCATCTACTTTTATTGACCATAATCATAATTCTCCTCTACTTTACCACCCAAAATCAAATGATTCTGTACTCTCGCTTTCTTCCGGTTCAATCGTTTTGCTCGTCATATCTTCCATCGGTCTTGCAGCCTTTTCTTTCTGATAAAACAGCCACCCAAGCAATAGCATTCCAAAAATTATGATTGCAACAACGATGCCCACTTTCTTTTGTCTACTCTTATTTTGAACAGCACTCTGTTGTTCATCTTCATTTATTTCGGTTGCTTCTTGCTTTTTTGTTGATTGTTTGTCTCGTCCTTCCATTTCATCAGCATCGCTGCACAGCCAATCCAGCGATACATCGTAGATCTTCGCCAACGCCTTCAGCTTGTCCATGGACGGCATAGTGTCTCCACTTTCCCAGCGAGAAACCGCCTGCCGGGACACGCCGAGATGATGAGCCAGCGACATTTGTGAGATTCCAGCTTTATCCCTTAATACGATTAGTTTTTCCCTAAGAGTCATGCGCTTTACACTCCTGATTTTATATTCAGACCCCATCAGATGTAAACCACAAGTGGTTTACATCTAGGCAACTCTGAGTTGCCTCTTTCATTTTCTGACCTTTTCATACTCCGAAAGTGCCGATTTCTGCTGCTCCCGATACTGCAGCATCAAATCACTAAGCAGCTCACTGACGCTGCGCCTTTCGACATAGGCAATTTTCTGAATATCTTCATACAGGCTCGGCAGCACAGACAAGCTCACCCGTTTCCGCAGCTCCCGATCCTCCTTCGGCCGACCGCGGCCGACACTACGCTGCTTCGTTTCTTCTGCCGGCTGCTGCTCAATGATGCTGCCAACAACAGACGCTCTGCGCCGGCTCTCACGCTCTTTCAAATTACCCATTTTCAATATCCTCCCGGTCGAAATTTCCGTTTATAATCATTTTCGCAATTGCCGTGTATTCTTTCGCAATTTCGCTGCTCGGTGCCTGCTCCACGACCGCCAGCCCGTCATAAATTCCTTTCTTCGCCACCGCAAGCCGCTTCACAACGCCGACGAGATTATACTCTTCCTTCAGCAGCGCAAGAATATCTTTATCGTCCGATACCCGTGCATCGTAGAGTGTCGCAATCACGCCCAGCACCTTCAGATCCGGGTTAATCAACTCCTGGATCTCCCGGATGCTGTCCTGCAGCTGCGTCAGGCCACGGTATGCCAGGTAGTCCGTCTTGACGGGGATCAGAATGCCGTCCGCACAGGAAAGCGCATTGATTGTGAGAATCGAGAGTTGCGGCGGGCAATCGATCAGAATGTAATCATAGCTGTCCTTGATCGGCTTCAGCGCCCGGTCGAGGATCTTCTCCCGGCTCGCCCGCGAAAGCAGTTCCATCTCCATCGGTGCCAGGTCAATAATCGACGTCACGATGTGCAGCCGGTCATTGATTTTTTGTACGCACTCGCGGATCGGTATGCCGTCTTTCTTCAGAACGTCCACAATCGTCTTCGGAATCTCCAGCGGCTCCATGCCGACGCTGATCGTCAAGCTGGCCTGACTGTCCAGATCGATCAGCAGCACGTTCTTTCCAGCAGCAGCCAGCGCAGCGCCCAAATTGTGCGTTGTGGTTGTCTTCGCCACGCCACCCTTTTGATTTGCTATTGCAATAACTTTCATTGCAACCTCTCCTTATATTTTATTTAATTTATATATTTTATTTTTCTATTGTCGTATTCCATAAAACCGCTCTATTACAAGCTGTTTTCGGGGTGCAAAGGTACAAACTTTTCTCGAAACTACCTAATATATAAAAACACAATCTCACTGCGAAATTAAAAATTTAATATGCGACAGGATATTTTAACAGACATTCACAATAGCACACAACCATTTCACGAATAGCAACCGAGGTTTATCCTGATTGAAACGCATGCGTAACATGCTGTTTGCAGTGGGGTTACACATTATATATATAATGGGTGCGTTGGACGGTATACGAAAAGCAACAATTCATCCCTACAAACATTCATTTTGCGTAGACCACTCTTCCCCACTCGTCAGTCGTCAGCGTCGGTGCGAAGCGCATCCATTTTCCGACAAAAATCAGCGAAGAGAGGATAATACTTGTTTATTATAGTGTCAACAAGAACGTCTATCACGGAGCCTTCATAATTGTGCGCAGCATCCGAACGACTCTTTATCATGTCCATCCACGACTGCCCGTCGCTTATAAGGCTCATTTCAAAGGCTTTGCGTGTAGCGTCGCGCGAGCCTCCGATGCCGTCGAAACCTTGATACTCGGCATACGCCTTCATGAGTTTCCACGAGAGTTCGTGTGTGAACTCAAATCGCTGCACAAGTCCGTCGCGCTCAAACTCGTTGAGCGCCCGCTTTTTGCTGGCGCCGACTATCTCGGCGAGGCGTGCGAGTGCCTTATGATAGCTGTCAAGACGTTGTTCCCAACGCGGAATGTTAATCATATACTGCTGTTTTGCGTGCTAAGTTACTACTTTTACGCGAAAAGAGCAAGGCTTCACACCATAAAAGCGAGGAGTGCAACAATATCAACTGACCATGCTACACCCGAAAGTAGTTTTTTCATAATAGTAATATTGATTAAACGTTCAATCATTCGCCATTATACGAGAAGCTATAATTCGCCCTATCAAGGTCGGCACAATTCAAGAAAAACTTTCCGTCGCAATAGTCACGCTCAACAAGTTGTTCCGGGGTAAAATTGCGTAGAGTTTCCGGCTTAAAGACAAAGATAAAGAGTTTCTGATTAAGAAGGGATATATCATGATCAACGAACATTCCAAAGAACGTGTTTTCGTTCGGCGGTACCGTATCATAGTACTGAACGCTATAAGCGAAAAATTCACTCAACGTAAGAGTTTTTTGTCTAGGCGAATTACGAACTGTTCCCAGCAATATCGTATCACTTGTATTGTTACGGATGCATACCGTTCTGTAATCAATATCATCGCACGTTGTTGCTGTGAGCGTGATATACAGAAAACACATGATTGTGTAAATGAATAGTTTCTTCATTGGTTTAACACATAAATTTAAATAGTTGAAAGATAAAGCCCCACACAGAACGTTTCGCTTTGGGACTAAACATTATATCTTGTTTATACGAACTCTGATATGACATGGCAAAAATACAAATTAAATCTGATAAGCGCACCCTTTTGGAGGAATATTTTCTGAACAAGGAGCAATTTGACAACATCGTGAAGGAAAGGAACGTGTCTTCGATGGTTACTACTTTTGCATGGTAAACGCATGTTTTTAATGATGCAAAAGCTCAAGTTCTTTCATCGTGCACCGAACGCGATCCGATCGGGCGGCGGACGGAATCTGATTGGACGGCGGACGGAATCCGATTGGGCGGCGGACGCGAACGGTGGAAAGACGTTGAGGGTTATGGCGCAGAGAGCGAGAAGGAACGGACTATCCGTAGGAGGCTACGGCATTAGCTTTCCGCTACGCGCTGCTTTGGCACGTCGTTGACATCAAAAAAGGCGCAACTCCCTTGCGGGAATTGCGCCTATATGCATATCGGCTCATGCTGTCTGCTTCAGGAAGCAGACGGAGAGCTAACGAGTGCGTTGATTAAGCCTCCGGGTTGTTGAACGGAGTAGCTGTGCGAGGCTGCTGTGCCTCCGGCAGGTTGATCTTGCCGAAGTTCTGCTCGTACTTCTGGATGTTGTCGTTCAGGGCCATGAGCAGACGCTTTGCGTGCTCCGGAGCCATTACGACGCGGCTGCGTACCTGCGGCTGCTGCATACCGGGGAGCATGCAAGTGAAGTCGAGGATAAAGTCGCTTGAAGAGTGTGTGATGAGTGCGAGGTTAGCGTAAACGCCTACACCGATTTCTGGCTTCAGTTCGATCTGAAGACCCTGGGGCTGCTGGTTCTTGTTTTCTTCCATTTTTGTTATTTTGTTTAAGTTATTAATTATGTGTTTTCCTTTTGTATCTGCAAAGATACGGTTTTCATTTGGGTCGTGCAAATTATTTTTCAGAAATCTGCGCGCGCCATATCTCTATGCTGTTGATGATGTTCTGCCAGAGTATGTAGCATCCGGGTCCTACGGCGGAGAGCGGCGAGAGGTAGGTGCAGGCTATCCAGATGGCGAAGGCGGTGTTCTTCTGTCCGAGTCCCTGACCGGCGTTGACGGTCTCGCCGAAGCGTCTGCCGATGGTTCTGCCGCAGGCGAACTGGAAGATGCAGAGCAGGAGCGAACCGGCGGCGATGAGGAGCAGGAAGCGGAGCGTGGTGTCGGCGTGGAAGATGTTTTTCATCGTGGTGCCGGAGACGATGAGCAGCGAGCATCCCCAGAGATAGTAGGAGAGGTCTTTGACGCCGACGATGCGCTGGCAAAGGCGCTTGGCGTGATGCTTCACGACGTAGGCGAGCAGCATCGGCACGACGAGCACCGTGAACACCTTATATAATATAAGGGCAAAGGCGGCGAGGAAGTGCATCTCGCGTCCACCGTCGAGGAGCGGGAAGCAGACGGGTATCATGAGCGCCGTGATGAAGTTGGAGAGGAAGGTGTAGGTGGTCATCTCCTCGAGGTTGCCGCCAAGCTTCTGCGTGACGACGGGCGCGGCTGAGGCGCACGGACTGATGATGCACGTGAGGAGCGCTTCGGCGAGGATGAGCCGGTTGCCCTTCAGAGAAAAGGCTATGACGGCTGCCATCACCACGCCCACGCCGAACACCTGAAAGGCGCCGAGCGACCAGTGCCAAGCCACGGGGCGCAAGCGGCGGAAGTCGACCTTGCAGAACGTGACGAAGAGCACGAGGAACATGAACATGGGGAGCAGGGCGTCGAACACGGGCGCGGCGCAGGTGGCGAACGTGTCGAGCTGCGGCACGAGCGCGAATATCATATAAACGACACATCCCGTGGCGATGGCTACGGGCAGCGTCCAGTCTTTCAGTAAGCGTATGAGTTGCATTATCGTCGAGTTTTGTTATACGGAGCAAAAGTAGCGAAAATATATCAGATAGTGTGGGTTGTTCGCAATAATTTCGTAATTTTGTACTCGAAAGAGGTGTACACCTATATTATTATACCACACTAATTCAATTGGTGCAGTTGAGACAACTGTACCCCCTTAAAAGCAATGAACGTAAAAATCGACAACTCATGGCGCAAGCATATCGGAGCGGAGTTTGAGAAGCCCTATTTCGCTCAGCTCACCGACTTCGTGCGCCAGGAATATTCCACGACGGCGTGCTATCCGCCGGGTTCGCTCGTCTTCAACGCCTTCAACCTCTGTCCGTTCGACGCGGTGAAGGTGGTGATTATCGGTCAGGACCCGTACCACGAGCCGGGTCAGGCGCAGGGTCTGAGCTTCTCTGTGCCGGCAGGCGTGCCTTTCCCGCCGTCGCTTCAAAACATCTTCAAGGAGATACAGCTCGACCTCGGAAAGCCTATCCCGCAGACGGGCGACCTGACGCGCTGGGCTGAGCAGGGCGTGCTCTTGCTGAACGCTACGCTCACGGTGCGTGCGCATCAGGCGGCGAGTCATCAGCGTCACGGCTGGGAGCAGTTCACCGATGCCGCCATCAGCGCGCTCAGTGCCGAGCGCGAGCACCTCGTGTTCATTCTCTGGGGCGGCTATGCGCGCTCTAAGAAGCAGCTCATCGACCGCGAGCGCCATCTCGTGCTCGAGTCGGTGCATCCTTCGCCGCTCTCTGCCAACCGCGGCGGATGGTTCGGCAACCACCACTTCTCGCTCTGCAACGCCTATCTGCGCGAGCATGGCGAGCAGGAGATCGACTGGTAACACGCTCTGCAGAGATATTCTCCCACAGAATTCACGAAATCCATAGAAGAGGTTGCTGAAAGAATTCTCCCACGGATTTCACAGAATTCACGGAAGAGATTGCTGAAAGTATACTCCCACAGATTTCACAGATCAACACAGATGGGTTCTTTCAGGGGGTGCACTTGTCTCAAGTGCACCAACAGAGCAAGAAGTGCAACAACAGAGCAGGTTGGTGCACTTGAGACAAGTGCACCCCCTTGAAGGCAGCATCTGTGAAAATCTGTGCAATCTGTGTGAGGCATTTCACTGCAAGAAGAGTGCAATCCGTGGGAGGCATTTCACAGCAAATAGAAATAATCATTAAGAAACAAGATAGAAATATGATACTTGACATTGACAACATACTCGTTTCATCCGACATTATCACCGAGCAGTTCTGCTGCGACCTAGACGCCTGCAAGGGCATCTGCTGCGTAGAAGGCGACGCCGGCGCACCCGTCACACTCGAAGAGATAGGCGGCATAGAGGACGCGCTCGACACCGTGTGGGGCGACATGTCGGCACAAGCGCAAGCCGTGGTCGACAAGCAGGGCGTGGCGTACACCGACCGCGACGGCGACCTCGTGACAAGCATCGTGGGCGGCAAGGACTGCGTCTTCACCTGCTACGAAGGCGACTGCTGCCTCTGCGCCTTAGAGCGTGCATACCGCGCCGGCAAGACCAGCTTCATCAAGCCCATCTCCTGCGCACTCTACCCTATCCGCGAGAAGCGCTTCGCCAACGGCACCGTAGCGCTCAACTACAACCGCTGGGACGTATGCAAGGACGCCGTGAAGAAGGGTTGCGAACTCGGGTTGCCCGTATACAAATTCCTCGAAGGTCCGCTTACCAGACGCTTCGGCAAGGAGTGGTACGCGGCGCTCTGCGAGGTGGCAGACCACTTCGACGAATGCAACACGTCGGCTACTTAGCATAACATAGTAGCGCTCAACACATTACTAAACCGCACTTTCTTTCTGAGACATCTGCGTACACAAACGGTGTGCGTTAACATAAAAGATGTTAATAATATATTAAGTCGGCGCTTGAACAAGTTTTCGAGCGTCGACTTATTAAATATTATTAGTATTTTTGCAGCAAATTGTTTTTTTTCAGTATAAAATCAAACACACATGTCAAACAAATGGTTCGCGCGATTGGTAGCCATTGTGGCGGTGCTTGTGACAACCACGCCATCTAATGCGCAGCGCGTAAATGTAAAAACGAACGCCTTATATTGGGCTGTAGCGGCACCCAACCTCGGGCTTGAATTCAGGATTAATCGTCATGTGACGTTCAACCTCGAAGGCGTTGTCACCCGCACCAAGTTTAACAACGGCAAATACGACTTCCGGGGATTCGGAGTAGAACCCGAAGTACGCTACTGGTTCAGCGCACGTCCTCAGGCTGCTCACTTCGTGGGCATAGCCGCAGTAGCAGCAAACTACGACTTGAAGTTCAAGCAGAAGCGACACGACGGCGATGTATTCGGCGGTGGCGTCACCTACGGCTACAGCTTCGTGCTCAGTCGCCACTGGAGTATTGAGACAACGCTCGGCGTGGGTCTGGTATACCGCCAGGAGAAGTTCTCGAGAAGCGACGCTCAGCGTGCAACACTCGACAAGCCGAACGTCGAAACCGTCAACTTCGCTCCGATAAAGGCAGGCGTCAACTTCGTCTACATTATTAAATAGTACAAAACAAACTCAACTGAAAGTTAAAGCTAACTACTAAAAACGGCGTTTCGCGATATGTCCGCCGACGGACAAGAGACGCTGCAGAAACTGGTTTATATACGAATAAGTTTAGATTAGAGGGTTTTATAAGCAACTTAATTTTAAAGTTTGAAAGCAAAGAGTTATGAATTCAGAAAACATAGCAACACACTTTAAGCGGGTGGCACTCACACTCGCAGCCCTGCTATGCCTCGCACTCGGTGCGCAGGCTCAGGAAGTGGTGCGCCTTACGGGTCGCGTAGTGTCTAAGCAGACCGGCGAACCGCTCATCGGCGTGAATATCACCGACACCAGATTGCGCCGCGCGCTCGCCGTAACCGACGAGGACGGACGCTTCTCAATGAACACACACGTAGGCACTCAGCTACGCTTCTCTATGATTGGCGCCAAGCAGGAAACGGTGAAGGTGAAGAACGACAAGTTCCTCACAGTGAAGCTCGACGAGGACGACGTGCAGCTCAAGGAGGTTGAGGTGAAGACAAAGCGCATCACCGACCGCATCATGCCCGAGCCTACGGATATCGAGGTGAAGGGCAACTGGCTCTATGTACGTACGCGTGTTCGCGTGCCGAAGCAGATGTTCCAGCACGACCGCCGACTCGTGGTGCAGCCTATATTGAATAATGTGACGGAGAACAAGCTCACGCTGATGCGCCCGATGGTGTACGACGCCAAGGAGTATCACAGAACGCAGGACCGCCTCTACAACTTCAACATGAACAGCGAGACTGCCGGCGACCCGCTTGCAAAGCACGTCACCGTGAAGAGCAGCGCCACACGCGAGAATGGTCAGGATAACGACATCATCGGCTACAGCGACTCTATCTTCGTGAAGAACCTCAAGGCAGAATACTCTTGCGACGTGTACATGGCTATCGAGGACTACACGCACATCATCTACCGCGACACTACCATCATCGCACGCGGAACGGTCAATCCGCTGCGCTGGCTCGACTGCTCGCTGCTGGGCAAGCCGCTCACCGACGCATCCTACTACCCCACACCCGAGAAGCAGATGCGCGACAGCAAGGGTAACATCAACCTGAAGTTCCTCATCGGCAAGGCAACGCTCAACACCAACGACCCGCACAACGACATAGAGATTGAGAAACTGCGCCAGCAGATTGACGCCATACGCGCCGACAAGGACGCTACAATCCAGTCGCTCTCGCTCGAAGGTATCGCTTCGCCTGACGGTCGCTACAACTTCAACCAGAATCTTGCACGCCAGCGTATGGACTTCGCGCTGGGATATATACGCGAAAAGCTGCCCGAGAATCTGCGCAGCGGCATCGAGTTTAGCAGCAAGTCGTCGGTAGCTCCCTGGAGCGAGGTGGTTGCTCTGTTGCGCCGCGACTCGCTCTTCAGCGAAGCCGACCAGGTGCAGAGCATCATCAACCGCAGCAGCAACATCGACGTGCAGAGCGCAAGAATACGCCGTCTGCCGTTCTTCAGAAGTGTGCTTGAGGCACGCTATCTGCCGAAGCTCCGCCAGGTGAACTACGTGATGAACTACACAATCTTCCGTCAGCTCACGCTCGACGAGATTCGCAATCTCTACGCTGCCGACTACAAGAAGCTCACTCGCTACGAGTTCTTCACACTCTATCGCAGCGAGAACGACGCCGTAAAGCGCGACACCATCATACGCCAAGCTCTGGAGATGTATCCTTCGTTCATGATTGCAGCCAACGACCTCGCAGCCGATCTTATCAACCGCGGCGAGTCTGACCCGCAGCTGCTCGAGCCGTTCGCAGGCGAGAAGGCACCGGCTACGGTTAACATCAACCACGCCATCGCATTGCTTCAGGACCGCCAGTTCGCTGCCGCCGACGAGTGTCTTTCGTACGTGCCCAAGACCGAGGAGTCAGAACTGCTGCACGCCATCAGCGGCGTTCTCAACGGACGCTACGACGAGAACTACAAGACGGTGGCTGCCACGGGCAAGCGCAACGAGCTGCTCATGATGCTCGCCATGAAGCGCAACAAGGAGGCTCTCAAGCTGAGCCGCGAGTTGCCCGATGACGAGGCGCTCACCCACTACCTGCGCGCTGTCTGCCTCAACCGCGCCGACGACGCCGTTGGAGCATACGAGGAGCTGAAGCGCTCGTTCGAGATGGACCCGTCGCTCGAGAAGATTGCGCACACCGATGGAGATGTTAACGATTTGTTGTTAGAGCAGAAGAAATAAGGAGGGAAAAGAGTTATGAACAATATAAGAAAAGCGATTGTGGCTGCCTTCATGGCTTGCGCCTACGTCGCAACAGCAAACGCACAGATTGAAGGCAGTGCGCTCAACTATATGCTGCAGCGCCCACGCGTTGCAAAGAAGTGGAAGCAGAAGACTTACTTCGACCATCTCTTCGTAGACGCAGGTCTGGGCACCAACATCATGGGAACACGCCATCCTGAGTTCGGACTTACCGCCGACTTCAACATCGGCGACTGGTTTACTCCTGAGCACGGCGCACGCATCAACATCAACGGAGGCAAGTGGAGCACACGCGGACTGAAGGCTAAGTATCTTGACCTCAGCCTCGACTACCTGCTCAACATCACAGCCATCGCTCAGCCCGGCACCTACTACGAGACAAAGCGCTTCGAGGTGTACGGCATCGCAGGCTTCGACCTCGCTACGTCAAACCACAACAACGTAACAAAGTACGGTATGGGCATACATATCGGCTTGCGCGGACAGTATGCTCTGAGCGACAACTTCTATACCTACCTCGAGTCGCGCTACGGCTTGATGGAGGACCAGATTTCGCAGCAAAAGACATGGCACGGCTACCGCCCGTTCACTACGCTCACTATGGGTTTGGGCTATCGTCTGCCGTTCGTTCGCAAGAATTATGAAGACCCGGAACGTGGCAAACACAGCATCTGGGACGGTATCTTCGTAGGCGGAATGGTTGGTCCGGCTACGCTTTCCAACGCTCACAAAGCCACTTGGAGCGACTTCCTCGGCGTTCGTCAGGCAGCAAGTGCCGGCAAGTGGTTCGGACCGTATCACGGTGTGCGCTTCACGCTCAGCTCTACAACTATCCGCCCCGACAACCAGTGGCGCACAAAGGCACTCAGCTCACAGTTCGAGTACCTTCTCAACCTTAACAACCTCATCGGCGGTGTCGATCCAGAGCGTTACGTGTGGATCAATGCGCTGGCAGGTTTCAGCTTCAACCGTTCTTCCGACCGCATTGACGGCATCAAGAGCAGCTGGGGCTTCAGCGGAGGTCTGCAGGGCAACATACGCCTTTCGCGCGGACTCGCGTTCGTTATCGAACCGCGTGTCGACTCTTACACCAAGAACTTCATGCAGCAGGACCGCGTCTTCAAGAAATGGAGCGTGATGCCGTCGCTTCTCGCCGGCTTCATGTACACCTATCATGACAGATACGCCATCGAGCGCCGCGAAGCAGGCATCCACGGCATACCCAAGGCGTCTATAAGCATCGCCGGAGGTCTGGCTTCTACGTCTACAAAGATGAAGCAGACCGACTACTGGATGCCGGTTGCACGCATCAGCTACACCAAGTGGTCGGCAGCTTCGCACGGCGTGCGTTTCAGTCTCGACGGAACGATGCAGCGCCGCATCGAGGACAAGCGCTATTCTAAGGCTGTAGGCGCATTCGACTGGCTTGCTGACCTCACCGCTATGAACTATGGCACAGAGAACACCAAGTGGCTCTCAATACGTTCTGTCATCGGTTTCGCTGTCGGCGCCGACTACGGCGGCCACAAGTCGTACTTCTCTGCCGACGTTCACGCCGGTGCGCAGGGTCGCATCCGTCTTTCAAGCACTACGGGTCTGTTCATCGAGCCGCAAATGGCTTACGAGCTGTCAGACCGCTTCATGCACCGCAACTGGGGTCGTGTGACACCGCGCGCTCTCGTCGGTCTCGACTACACGATGAACCGCGACAAGGGCTCAAGCGACCTTAAGGAGGCACCCGAAGAGAAGAACTTCATCACTATCGGCGGTGGCGCCGGATTATTCTCGGGCAGCTTCAGCGAGTTGCACGCTCAGCACAAGCTCACATATAACGTGCAGGCTGGCTACGGCCACTGGTTCAATGGCGTGCATGGTGTGCACGGCAGCGTGAGCGAGACATTCGCCAAGCGCGGTGCGAACGGACTCAGCTATACCGACCACATCACAGCCGTCACAGCCGACTATATGATGAACATGCGCAACGCCATCACGGGCGAACAGAGCAACGACCGCTTGTTCCAGGTGACGGGTATGCTTGGCGCACAGCTCAGCGTAAACTCTGTCTCTTATACACATCTGACGCTG